>Ga0209654_1000031_pt1 | contig 142924 bp, 120 predicted proteins | sample SaaInl1SG_22_DNA_FD_184646 | JGI IMG/M metagenome (GOLD analysis project Ga0209654, IMG submission 184646) | Marine microbial communities from expanding oxygen minimum zones in the Saanich Inlet - ESP_161SG_22_DNA (SPAdes) (version 2) | ecosystem: Environmental > Aquatic > Marine > Intertidal... | reverse complement strand
GCTGCTCCGCTGCTGTGTTGCTCTGCCGAAATATGTAAACAATTGTTATTTGCGTAGGCTACACCTTCTACTTGGTAAGATTCAGAGCAGTTTAAAGCGAAGGGCGAGAGTGTAGCTTCAGAAATTTTACCTGTGATGTTGCTAATTTCTAATACGGTAGCACTGTTAAAACTATAACCAATTAATACAATTTTTTGATTAATCGTATCGAAATCTGCTCCTGTTACTAAGAAACCAGTATTAATGCTATCTTGTTTTACACTAGAGTAGTTACCTGGAGTTTTTGGAATAGAATAAATACGAGTTGTGCTGTTACTCCAATCTTTAGTAAAAATAAAAAGACTATCTCTAAAAGCAATTAATGCTTCTGCGTCATATTTTGTAGAGAAAGTGCTGCTCGTAAAATCTGTTTGATCTGCGTAACTGAATAAAATACTATCTGCATAAACAGTATCATTTGGTGTTGTTGTGTAATCTGCTATGCTTATTCTGTAAATTTTTAAATCTGTTCTATTTCCTTGGTTGTTGCCAAAATCTGCGATATAAATGAATGTTTCGTCTATAGCAAGGTCTTCCCAATCTTTGTTTTGTGCATTTGCAATATGAACCGTTCTTGTGATATCTCCAGTTGCACTATTAAACTCATATAAATTTGGTGCGTTATCAGAATCATTATGCGTGATAAAGGTATTGTTGAGGTAAATTAAACCAGAACTTTCATTTATTTGGCTGGTTAAAGTGCTAATTGTGTTGGTAGTTTGACTAACAATTAATTGTGAAAACAGCAATAAGATACAACTCAAAATTCCTCGCATAAAAAGCAAGGTATGAATTTTTTTAATTTTTGCTAAGAATAGTTTTTCATACAAAAGAAAAGCCCAACCTTTCGATTGAGCTTTTCTATAATTATCTTGAGTCTGAATTATTTTCCAAATAGTCCGCCAAGTTTACTTTTAGCGCTATCCATGATATCATTCATCCCAATTCCGTCTCCATCTTTATCGTCAATAAAACCAGATAACATAGAAGTAATTCCAGAAGTACCACCTTCTTTATTTCCGGCCATTTTACTAGACATTACAGACATAATTGCGGGCATTGCAGCTCCTTTCAGTTTACTAATAATACCATCATCAATACCATTATCATCTGCACTAAGTTTAGAAAGAAAACCTTCTTCAACTTCTTCTGCTAATTTGTTATCGTCCGCAGTATTTTCATTTTCAGAAAGTAAAGAGCTAGCCTGAGCTTCGTTACCAGAAAATTTATTCTTCATTGTACTTGCAGCAGTGTTTATTACTGAGCTTGCTTGCTCTTCAGAAACACCTACTTTTGCCATGATACCTTTAATTGTATCGTTATTCATTAATTCTTTCAAATCAAACATGTTTTTCTTTTTTCAAATTTAAGCTAAAATAATGCCAATTAAAAGAAGGTTTTTGGCCTTTCGTCGAAAAAATGAATTAAAAACTCCAGTCGTGCTGATTTATTTTTGAAACACACGCTGTAAGTAAATCTATACTTGCTTGAATATCGCTTTTGTCTGCCATTTCTATTACTTGATGTAAATGTCTTGTTGGTATGCTCACCGCTCCGGCGATAGATCCGCCTTCTGTCATACGTTGAATTCCAGAAGTATCTGTTCCTCCAGCAGTGAGTATTTCAGGTTGCCATGTAATGTTTTCTTGTGTAGCTGTTTTTTTCATAAATTCTACCATTCGATAATCGCAAATAGTTCCAGCATCCATAATTTTAATGGCAGTTCCTTTACCTAGTTCCGTTATTTTTTCGTGTGCAGCAGCTCCGGGTAAATCAAATGCTATCGTTGTGTCTAAACCAAATCCAAAATCTGGTTTTACGCGCATAGAAGCTACGTTGGCTCCTCGTATTCCTACTTCTTCTTGTACGGTAAAAACGGCGTATAAATCATAAGGTATTTCTTTATCTTTTAAGTTTCTTAGTGTTTCAATTAAAATGAAAACGGCTAATCTGTTGTCTAAAGATTTACAATTTACACAGTTACCCATTTCTATAAATCCGCGCTCTCTCGTTATGGGATCTCCTACCTTTACCAGCTTTTCAACTTCTTCTTTGGGTAAGCCTGTATCAATAAAGTAGTCTTTTAATTTAGCAACTTTGTTTCTTTCTTCGGGAGACATAACGTGTATAGGTTTTGAGGCCATTACTCCCATTACATCTTCTGTACCATGTATCCAAACACGCTGTGCTGTTAAGGTCTTGGGGTCAAAACCACCTAATGTATGGAAACGGATAAACCCTTTTTCATCTATATGGGTTACAATAAAACCAATTTCATCCATGTGTGCACCAACCATTACACGTTTCTTTTCTTTTCCGCGTTTGATGGCGTAAACATTACCCATATTGTCGGTTTCTACTTCATCGCATATGTCTTTAATTTCTTCAAGAACAAGATTTCTAATACGTGTTTCAAAACCTGGAGCTCCTGGTGTTTCGCATATACGGGCCAATAATTGTGTATCTATCATTTTTATTGTCTAAATTATTTTGTTTTTTTGATACTGTTATTTACTAACGTTTTCCTTTAAAAAAATCTTTTACTATTTGACTACATTCTTGCGCTAAAACTCCGCCAATAATTTCAGTTTTTGGATGAAAAATATTTTCAGTAAGTCTTTGCGCTCCTCTTTTTTCATCGCTGGCACCAAATACTATTTTTGTAATCTGACTCCAATTTAAAGCTCCTGCACACATAGTACAGGGTTCCATGGTAACGTATAACGTACAGTTGTTTAGGTATTTTCCGCCAAGGGCATTGGCAGTTGCAGTGATGGCAAGCATTTCGGCATGGGCCGTTACATCATTGAGTTGTTCTGTTAAATTATGCGCACGCCCAACAATGGATTGGTTGGAAACAATCACCGCTCCTATTGGTACTTCGTCTTTTTCCAGAGCTTTATAGGCTTCTTGTAGCGCTTGTTTCATAAAGTATTCGTCGTTAAAAGGTTCTATCATAACTAATAATTATTAATTATTTATTGTAGTAGTATCATCAATGACAAAATTGCGGATTTGACTGTTGTCTAAAGCACTTGGTTTTTGTGATTTTCTTTGAATAAAGTAAATTAAAAAGGCTAAGGTAACTCCGTAAAGAGCAAAACGAACAAGCATTTTATAACCTTTCTTATATTGCATATGTTGCTGAAAATCGGGTTTTTTCATTTTAATTTTTTACATTTTTAATGTAACTTTTTTCGTCTTTAAAACGTTTGTTAAATCAAATACTACACTATGAAAAATACTACTTGCGTTCAATGTCAAAGACAATTTGAAGGCAGAGCAAATAGAAAATATTGCTCACTATCCTGTAAAAATGAGTTTCACAATGAAAGAAACAAAGAAAAGAATTCTTTGCTAATAAAACTAAACAAACAACTGCATAGAAATTGGTCTGTTTTATCTAAAATGTACGAATTGTACAGGTCGTCTCCTATAAAACTGGAGATCTTAGAAGCAGACGGATTTACACCAAAATTTCATACACATACATTTAATGCGCCTGATGGAGGAAAATATACTATGATATATGATTTTGGTTTTAAACATCATTTTGATAATCATGTGCAAATTGTTAAGCTATATAATACAGCTGTAGCTTAGGTATAATTGCTTTCTATTGTTTACATTTGATGAAAATGGAGCAAAAGAGGTATATTTTAGTTACAGGAGGTGCAGGTTATATTGGATCGCACACGGTTGTTGAACTAGTTAAAAACAACTTTATTCCAGTAATTTTAGACGATTTTAGAAATGCAAAAACATCGGTAATTGAACGACTCGAAAAAATCACAGGTGTTGAATTAGAGGTAGAATCTGAAAGTTGTCATACGATTGCTGTCTTGGATATACTTGCCAAAAAATATGATTTTTGGGGTGTTATTCACTTTGCAGCAGATAAAGCTGTAGGAGAGTCGGTTAAGGAACCGTTGAAATATTATCAAAACAATCTCGGTGGATTAATCGTGGTATTAGACTGGATGAGACGAACCCAGATTAAAAATCTAGTGTTTTCTAGTAGTTGCACCGTTTATGGAGATCCAGAGAATAAAACAGTAAACGAACAGTCGCCAACCCAAAAACCAACTTCCCCATATGGAAGAACGAAACTCATGTGTGAGGATATTTTAAAAGATGCAGCACAAGCTTACGCTCAACTATCCATAGTTGCTTTAAGGTATTTTAATCCTATTGGAGCGCATGAATCTGCTCTTATTGGAGAAGAGCCACAAGGTATTCCAAACAATTTGTTACCATATATCACACAAACGGCATCTGGGGTTAGAGAAAAACTTACAGTTTACGGTAATGATTATCAAACGGTAGATGGCACCTGCGTTAGGGATTATATACATGTTACTGATCTAGCAAATGCACACGTTAAAGCCTTAGATTTTCTTGCAGCCGATACACATTCTTCTTACGAGGTATTTAATATTGGAACAGGAAAAGGTACTTCTGTTTTACAGTTTATTGAAATGTTCGAGCGTGTTGCAAACACAAATTTAAATTGGGAATTTGGAAAGAGAAGGCCTGGAGATGTACCCGAAATATTTGCCGAAGTAGATAAAGCTAGGACAGCGCTTTCTTGGCAAGCTAAATATTCGGTAGAAGAAGCAATTGCGTCTTCTTGGAAATGGGAATTAAACAAACAAAGTTTATGAGAGTTTTATTGGTTATCTTATTCGTTTTCACAACATTTTTTTCTATTTCTCAATATTTGGAAGAAAGAGAAGATTTGTCTTCAAAAAGAAGGCCAGGTATAATGTGGTTTTACAGCGGATTTCGACCGTATGAGACTACCAAGTTGAGGAAATACGACAGGTTAATGGTAGATATTGTTTACAATGATTGGCAAGGAGATAAAGAAATACTTGAGAGTCCTTGGTATTCTATAGGCGTAAATACGAGTCTTATGTTTGATGTTCCATTTACAAAATCTAATACAGTAGGCTTTGGATGGGGTATTGGTTTTAGTCACTACAACAACCATACAAAAACAAATTTTGACAGAAATTTTAATAACAACACAACCACTTTATCTGATTTAGATAGTATGCTTAATATCAAGCGAAGTAAGTATGCAGCAAATTATATAGAGATTCCAATAGAATTTAGATTTAGAACTAAAGGAATGAAGCATTTTAAGTTTTTAGTTGGTGGTAAAATAGGATATCAACTTAATGCTTATACAAAAACAGTTGAAGAAATCGAGGGTAGGGATTATAAATTTAAGAGTTTCAATTTTCCGGATAATAATAGGTTGCGTTATGGTGCAACGGTGCGGATTGGTTTTAGAAACGTGTCTCTATACGGAGCGTATTTCTTTTCTACTTTATTTAATGATAATGAAAGTGTAAATCTAACACCTTTAAGTGTAGGTTTGAGCATAGCGTTGTTTTAGTTTGGCACGATTATAGCGTTTTTTCAGTCGTGCAGTAGCAGCAACAAAAGTTAGATTTCATAGAAATTTTTGAGTAAGTACGGAGCTCATGCTCCGTACTTTTTTGTTTATTGATTTGAATTAACAATAGCTTCTTCTATGCTATCCCATAAACGAACACGCATTTCTAAAGAATGAACAGCAATTTCATTCACTTCTTCCCATTTCTTAGGGTCATTTTCGCAAAGCTCATCTATCATTTTTAAGGCAATTGGGCCATGTTCATCTCCATCTAGTTCGATGTGCCGGTTGAGATAGTAAGTTAGCTTATTGTATCTATTCTTTTCGCTATTTTGTTCAGCTTCTTCAACAATAGATAAAAACATATCAGGAATTACATCTTCTCTTCCAAAAGTAAAAGCAGCAGCTATTTTATGAGATTCTCCTGTTCTAATTACATCAAAGGTAGAGCGCACAAATTGCCTAACGTTATTAGGAAGTTCTTGTTGATTAAGTGCTTCTTCTACGCTATTACCTTCTTTTAAACTAGAAATAAAAGCATTAATATTTTCGGTATTTGCTCCTATCTGCTCCATGGCGTCTATGTACATTTCGAAATGACTCTTAGGTTCATTGAGTTCATTTACATCACTTTCTTCGCCGTGTACAATTTCATTTATAAAGCGTGCTGTTTGCCCATTTCCCTTAGGAAGCCAAGGTGTACTTACACATGTTAAATTTTGTTGTAGTCCTTTTAAGAGCGACATAAAATCCCATACGGCGTATACGTGAAGCTCCATAAACGTCTGTATGTCGTTAATACTAGATAATTTTTTGTATAAACTATGGTGTTTTAGTTTATTTCTTAATGGATTTAGGTTATTCTCAATATTCGTATGCATACGTTATTGTACAATTATTTGGTTTTCTATTAAATATTTGGCTATTTGAACAGCATTTGTTGCAGCGCCTTTTCTTAAATTATCTGCTACTATCCAAAGGTTGATTGTGTTTTTTTGTGTTTCGTCTCTTCTAATTCTACCTACAAATACGTCATCTTTACCCGCAGCGTACAAAGGCATTGGGTAAGTATTTGTTTGAGGAGAATCTTGTAAGGTAATACCTGCAGTTTCATGTAAGAGTTTACGTACTTCACTTAGATCAAATTCGTTTTCAAACTCTATGTTCACAGCTTCTGAGTGTCCGCCTTGCACAGGTACTCTAACAGCAGTAGCACTAACATTGATGGTAGAATCTAAGATTTTTTTGGTCTCATTCGTGAGTTTCATTTCCTCTTTTGTGTATCCGTTTTCTAAAAATACGTCACAATGTGGTAAACAGTTTTGATCAATCGGATATGGATAGGCCATTTCTCCATTTTTACCAGAACGTTCTGAATGCATCTGGTCAATTGCTTTTTTACCCGTACCCGAAATAGATTGGTAGGTAGATACAATTACACGCTTAATTTTGTATTTAGCATGCAGAGGAGCTAAAACCATAACAAGTTGAATTGTACTGCAATTTGGGTTGGCAATAATTTTATCTTTTTCAGTTAAACTTTTTCCATTAATTTCTGGTACCACAAGCGGAATAGTAGGCTCCATTCTCCATGCAGAACTATTATCAATTACGGTTACACCTGCTGCAGCAAACTTTGGCGCCCACGTTAAACTCATTTCACCGCCCGCAGAGAAAAGGGCAATATCTGGGTTTAATTCAAAAGCATCAGAAAGGCTTATTACTGTATGTTCATCACCTCCAAATTTCACTTTTTTGCCTACAGATTTTTCCGAAGCAACTGGAATTAAACGTGTTATTGGGAAATTATGCTCCGCTAAAACTTTAAGAATTACTTCTCCTACCATACCTGTTACGCCTACTACTGCAACTTTCATATTCTCTTAACTTTCAATTCAGGCAAAAATACTACATTTAAAGTCTATAAATCGACTATGAAATATCTCATTTTATTCAATCTGCTATTTTTAACAAATACGCTTTTTTTTGCACAGATTCTTGAAGATTTCTCTGATGGTGATTTTTCTTCGTCACCTTCCTGGAGTGGTACAGATTTACTTTTCCAAATCAATGCAAACAATGAACTTCAATTAAATGATAATCAGCCAGGTAATGCTTATTTGACAACGTTGAGTGGTTTGTCTAGCTTCACTAACAAAGAATGGAAGTTTAGAATTAAACAAAGTTTTAGCCCTTCTGGTTCAAATAATGGTAAAGTTTATTTAAGTACGGCTGTGTCCGACTTAAGTACCGACCCAGATGGCATATTTCTTTTGTTCGGAGAAAGTGGTTCTTCTGATGCAATTCGACTAATTGAACGTGTTGGAGGTATAAATACCGAAATTTTAGCAGGAACGGCAAGTGCCATTTCTAGTAGTTTTGATATTAAAGTAAAAATAGTCTATGATGATTTAGGAAACTGGACATTATCTGTTGATCCAACTGCTGGAGAAAATTTTGTATTCGAAGCAACTGCAAATTATCCTGTTTCGGGTATAGCGCCTTATTTTGGTATACAGTGTAATTATACTTCCTCTAACAGCACTAAGTTTTATTATGACGATTTTTATGTAGGCGATATTATTGTAGACACTGATCCTCCAGTTGCTTTGAATATAGTTGTTTTGAATGCCAATGAGTTAGATGTTTTGTTTGACGAACCGTTGGAGCAAGCTTCAGCTGAGGATATAATCAATTATAGCTTAGATAATGGCTTGGGAAATCCCATTTCCGCAGTTCAAGATGCTTCTAATTTAGCGCAAGTTAGACTCACCTTTTCTGCTAGTTTTACTATTGGTAACTCTTACCAACTTACTTCGGAAAATATAGCAGATTTAAGCAATAATCTTAGCTTACTTAGTACACTTCCCTTTACTTATCTCATAGCTGAAACTCCAGTTTTTGGAGATGTAGTAATTAATGAGTTTATGTGTGATCCTTCACCCATTCAAGGTTTGCCAGAAGTAGAGTTTATAGAAGTTTACAACCGAAGTTCAAAATATTTTAACTTAGAAGATTGGAAGATTGGAGATGCTTCTAGTTTTGGAACATTAGATAATGCGTGGTTGTACCCTGGTGGGTACCTGCTTTTGGTGCCAAATGCTGCTTTACTTGACTATCCTATGGCGGTAGGTGTTAGTTCTTTTCCTAGTTTAAATAATAGTGGAGACGATATAGTTTTAGAAAACAACACAGGTTTACAAATAGATAAAATCGCTTACACCAGTAATTGGTACAAAGATGAAACGAAAGCAGATGGAGGTTTCAGTATAGAACGGATTAACCCTACGTTGTTGTGCTCAGGAATTTCTGATTGGAGCGCATCAAACGACTTAAATGGTGGTACACCTGGTTTGCAAAACAGTGTATATGATGTTACTCCAGATGTTACAGCTCCAGTACTTGTGAGTCATTTTGCTTTAGCTCCAAATTTTATTGAACTTAATTTTAACGAAGGATTAGATTCTGCATCTATTGCTGATGCAATTTACAGTTTTTCTCCTAGTTTAACAATCAATCAAATCTATATAACAGAAACCTATCCGAATACGTTTACCTTAGAGTTAAATGAAAACTTTGTACTTGGAGAATTCTACACACTCTTAATTGATGGGTTTAGTGATTGCAGTGGAAACAGCACCAGCATTGAAATAGAACTAATCTTACCAGAAGACGGACAAGGAAATGAATTAATCATTAATGAAATTCTGTATAACCCAATTACTGGTGGAGCTGATTATTTAGAGCTTTACAATACTTCAGATCAATATTTAGACCTTAAAGATTGGAGTATAGCAAACTATGATGACGATACTATTTCCAATATAACAGTAGTACCGGTGAATTATTTACTAGCTCCAAAAGAGTTCGTCGTACTTACAGAAGACTCGTCTGCGCAGTTAAATCAATATCCGTTTGCCGTAGCAGGTAAATTTATTGAGATGGACATGCCGTCTTTTAACAATGATTCAAATACGGTGTATGTGATGCTTAACGGAGCAATTTCTGATCGATTAAGCTATGATGATGACTGGCAATTTAAATTATTGGATGATTCTGATGGAAAGGCGTTAGAACGTTTTTCTTATACTGCGGAAACGAATGACTCTGATAACTGGCATAGCGCGTCAGAATCGGTTAGCTTTGGAACGCCGGGTAGAGAAAATAGTCAGGTAATTTCTATAGATTTTTTGGGTGATTTTTACTTGTCTTCCTCTACACTATCTCCGGATAATGATGGCTTTGAGGATGTTGTGATTTTAACTTATGAAATGAATAAACCTGATCTTGTAGCTACTGTGAGTGTGTATAACGATAGAGGTGTAGTAGTTAAAACCTTGGCAGAAAGCTTTCTTTTGGGTACAAAAGGCACCTTCTCTTGGGACGGGTTAAATCAAGACGCTAATAAAGCGAGTATTGGTCCGTATATTATTCTCTTTAAAGCTACAGATTTATCTACTGGAGAGGTATTAATAAAAAAGAAAGTTGTAACTTTAAGCGGAAAATTATAAACGTAGGTTATGAAAAAAATAGTTTTTGGCACTTTATTCATTTTCTCCTTTTCCTTTTTTAGTCCAGCTCAGTCTTACACCACCTCAATTGGGCTAAAAGGAGGGCTTTTTGGCTGGGGAGCACTAAATGGAAAACACTTTATCGCTGGCTCAAATGCATTAGAAGCAACAATTGGCGGTGGTAGAAATTTTACATGGTTTGAACTGCTTTATGAATGGCAAAATCCTACAAATTTGATAGACGGGTTAGATTGGTATGTAGGAGCTGGAGGTGCACTCGGTAGTTGGCGTAAAAATTATGATTTCGATGGATTTAACTCTGGTTTTCATTTAGGAGCAAGAGCAGTTGTCGGTTTAGATTATACTTTTTCTAGTATTCCCTTAAATTTAGCGTTTGATACTGGGCCCTATTTAGGCTTAATAAACAGCCCTGGGTTTGGTTGGCATGGAGGTTTTGCTCTACGGTTTATTTTAAATAGATAAGTAACTACAAAAAAAGTCGGATTAAAGATAGTCCGACTTTTTTTATGTTCATCTTTTTATTCTACATAGCTTAGCTTTAACATGTTTGATTTTCCTTTTTGTTCAATAGGAATCGAAGCAATGTTAATTACTAATTCACCTTCGTTAAGAAGGCCTTGTTTTTTTAGTAAATATTTAATGTCTGCAATAGTATGATCTGTGCTCACCATTTTGTCGTAATAAAAAGCACGTACACCCCAAACTAAATTTAATTGTGTAAGAATTTGTTTGTTTCCTGTAAACACAAAAATGGTAGCTTTTGGTCTTTGAGATGCAATTTTATATGCTGTATATCCAGAAAACGACATAGTAACAATACCATCGGCTTCAACACGTGAGGCTAATCTACATGCGTTAAAACAAATACTATCAGATATAAAGCGTTCTTGGTTTTTTTCAGGTAATTCTTCTTTGTGATAAATTCCTCCGAAGTCTTCTATTTCTGTTACAATATTGCTCATTGTCTTTATTACTTCAACCGGAAACTTACCTACAGATGTTTCTCCAGATAGCATAACGGCATCAGCTCCGTCTAAAACGGCATTTGCAACGTCATTTACTTCTGCTCTAGTAGGGGTAACACTTGTAATCATAGATTCCATCATTTGCGTAGCTACAATTACTGGTTTAGCATGATGATAGCCTTTTTTAATGAGCATTTTTTGAATCAATGGTACATTTTGATATGGAACCTCTACACCTAAATCTCCTCTAGCAACCATAAGTGCATCGCTTTCTTTTACGATTTGATCTATATCTTCTACAGCTTCTGGTTTTTCAATTTTAGCAATTACTTTTGCTTTTTTGTGTTGATTAGAAATGATGTGTTTTAGTTCAATTATATCTCTTGCAGAACGCACAAAAGATAGTCCTATCCAATCCACGTTGTGCTCTAAAGCAAAGGCTAAGTCTTCTCTGTCTTTTTCGGTAAGAGATGGAAGTGAGATCTTTGTTTGTGGAAGGTTAACTCCTTTTTTAGAAGAAAGTATACCGCCATGCACTACCTTTGCATTGATTATGTTGCCATCAGATGCAATAACTTCTATTTGAAGTTTTCCATCGTCCAACAAAATACGTTCTCCAGGTTTAACATCTCTTGCTAACTGTTCGTAGTTAATCGCAATGCGTTTTGCGGTTCCTAGATGGTCTTTGTCCGTACAAATCTCAATTGCTGCTCCATTAATTAGTTCAATTGCGTTGTTTTCAACTTCGCGCACCCTTATTTTTGGACCTTGTAAATCTGCAAGAATGGCAACGTTTAAGCCCGTTTCTTCATTTAATTCGCGAATTGTTTTAATAGTACTCAGGTGTACATCATGAGAACCGTGTGAGAAATTTAATCTGGCAACGTTTAGCCCGGATAGAAACATTTCTTTCAAGACGGCTTTATCGGCACACGCTGGTCCAATAGTAGCTACAATTTTTGTTTTTTTCATAATTAAAATATCAATTTATCAGCAGATTTAAGTGTATCAACATCTAGATTGAATGCTGTAATAATTCCACTGTTTTGTTTTAAGTCGGCAACTAACTCTGAAATATCTAGCAGGTAGTTTTCTCTTAAAACTAAAAAATAATCTATTTGAGGCTCTTCAGGAATCAGATATTTTCCTCCACCCTTATTTTTTATAAAGTAGTATTCAATATGATTTGTCTCGTCAAACCACTCATAAAAAGAATGTTCTGATACTACACCTCCTTTTTTATTACTTACGCAAAACGGTTCATTCGCTTTTGTAAGTCGTAAACTCATTTGTTCATTGAGTGCCCAACATAACCTATAGTCTGGGTGGTGACTACATATACCCACTAAATCAAAATCTACGTTAGCTTCTAATTTTAAAATATGTTTGGCCATAAACAACTAGTGTTACTAGAGTAAAGGTATAGAAATAAACGTGTGTTTGTATGAATATCCTGTTAAAGTTCGCCCATTAGGATAAGTGTCTCTTGGGCAGCAGCTTGTTCAGCAATTTTTTTCGATGTTCCTGTACCTAATCCGTATGTCTGACTATTGATTTCTACTTCGACTTTGTACAACCAATTTTCTCCTTTATTTTCCTCAGTTACTACTTTGAAATCTAAAATGAGTTTATTTTTTTGTGTCCAAATAAAAAGTTTGCTTTTAAAGTCTATTTCTTCTTCTAAAAGCGTAGTTAAATCAACATACTTTCTAAATATGTGGTGGTTTACAGTTTTATGAACTGCTTGGTAGCCACTATCTAAGTAAATAGCTCCAATAAGTGCTTCAAGTGCATTTCCTTCTAAGGTAGAAATCTTAATGGATCTTCCTTTTTGATAGATAATATGCTTTCGCAACTGTATTCTTTCGGCAATGGAAGAAAGTGATTTTCTACTTACAACCTTGGATTTAAGTTTAGTTAAATAGCCTTCATCTTCTTCTGGAAACTTGTCATATAAATAATTCGCAATTACCGCATCAAAAATGGCATCTCCTAAAAATTCAAGTCGTTCATTGGATTTGAGCGTACTCGACTTGTTTGAGATTGATTTGTGTGTAAGAGCTTCGTAAAAATAAGACAGATTTTTTGGTCTATAACCAAACGTTTTAATTATAAATCGGATAAGCTGTATGTCTTTTTTATTTCGTTTGACCGAACTAAATATTGAGAACCAGCGAACCAAATTTAAGCTTTGAATTTTTTGAAAATAGCAGATGTATTGTGTCCACCAAACCCGAAGGTATTTGATAAAGCTACATTCACCGTTCTTTTCTGTGCTTTATTGAAGGTAAAGTTTAACTTATTGTCAATCTCAGGGTCTTCATTTACATGGTTAATCGTTGGAGGTACAATGTCGTTTTGAACCGCTAAAATACATGCAATAGCTTCTATTGCTCCAGCAGCACCTAACAAATGACCTGTCATCGATTTTGTTGAACTTATGTTCAAGTTGTAGGCGTGCTCTCCAAAGACAGCTTTTATCGCCTTTGTTTCTGCAATATCACCTAATGGAGTAGATGTACCGTGTACGTTTACATAATCTACTTCTGTTGCGCTCATTTCAGCATCTTCTAACGCAGATAACATAACATTTCTTGCTCCAATTCCTTCCGGGTGAGGAGCCGTCATGTGATAAGCATCTCCAGACATACCTCCACCAGCAAGCTCTGCATAGATTTTTGCACCTCTTTTCACTGCATGTTCGTACTCTTCAAGAATAAGTGCTCCTGCACCTTCTCCTAAAACAAAACCATCTCGTTCTGCATCAAATGGGCGCGATGCCGTTTGAGGAGAGTCGTTTCGTGTACTTAAGGCTTTTAAACCATTAAAACCTCCCATACCCATTTCGTTAACAGCAGCTTCTGAACCTCCTGTAACAATTGCGTCTGCTTTTCCTAAACGAATTAGGTTAAAAGCATCAATTATCGCATTTGTAGAAGATGCACATGCACTAACAGTAACGTAATTAGGACCTCTTAATCCGTATTTAATGGAGATATGACCAGAAGCAATATCTGCAATCATTTTTGGGATAAAGAATGGGTTGAAACGTGGTGTTCCATCGCCAGAAAAGAAATTTTGGGCTTCGTCTTGGAAAGTTTTTAATCCACCAATACCTGAACCCCAAATTACTCCAACTCTGTCTTTGTTTAATGTTTCTAAAACATCTAAACCAGAATCTACCATGGCTTCTGTAGCAGAAACCATGGCATATTGTGAAAATTGATCTAATTTTCTGGCTTCCTTACGGTCTATGTGATCCGTAACATTAAAGTTTTTAACCTCACAAGCAAATTGAGTTTTAAATTTAGAAGCATCAAATTGTTGTATGATGGCAGCACCACTTTTTCCTTCTAATAATCCGTTCCAATATTCTTCAACTGAATTACCGATAGGCGTCAACGCACCTAAACCTGTTACAACAACTCTTTTTAACTCCATAAAATTTAAATTAAATTCTACCTACTTTTTGGGATCAATTACTTTGCGTTCTCTTCAATGTAAGAAACAGCGTTTCCTACAGTTTGGATGTTCTCCGCCTGATCGTCTGGAATTGCAATATTGAATTCTTTTTCAAATTCCATAATTAATTCTACTGTATCTAGAGAATCTGCTCCTAGATCGTTTGTAAAAGAAGCTTCTGCTGTTACTTCACTTTCTTCTACTCCTAATTTATCAACTATAATTGATACTACTCTTGAATGGATATCAGACATGTCTTTAATCTTTTAAAGGGTTAATTCGAGGGCAAAGAAAAAATTAAACTTTAATATATCAAAATTTTTAGCGATAATAATGGATAACTTGGTCTTTATTTTTCCTTTTTATATCGGGTACTTTGGCTGTTTTACTTGGGTATCCCACAGGAATTAGAAGATATGGTCTTTCATTTTCAGGACGATTTAATGCTTTAATTAAAAAGTTCATCGGACTAGGAGTGTGCGTTAAAGATACCAATCCTGCATTATGTATAGCGCTCAGCAACATTCCACACGCAATTCCAACAGATTCAGACACATAATAATTATTTTTCTTTTCTCCGTTTATTAGGTCATACGGTTTTTTCATCACAACTATAATCCAGGGTACAATATCAATAAATTCTTTTTCCCAATCTGTTCCAAGCGGAGCCAAATCTTTTAACCATTCTTCTGTCATTCTACCTTTGTAAGATTTATACTCTTCTTTTTCTGCTAGTTTGCGAATTTGTGATTTTAGGGTTTTGTTGGAGATTAAACAGAATGTCCACGGCTGTTTATGCGCACCCGATGGAGCTGTGCTGGCCGACATAATAATGTTTTCTAATACTTCTAACGGTATTGGTTTATCTGAGAAATCACGTACTGACCTTCTGGTGTTAAGCCATTGGTAGTAGGCTGCTGATTTGTTAATCATTTCTTCAGCATTATAGTTTTCTCCCTTATAGTCAATGAACGGATGCTCTTCTGTTTTCATGTTAATTTCTTTAGTACGTGTGTTAAATATAAGTAACATTCATAACTTTGCAGAATTATGAATGTCAAGAGAATTGTAATTTTTGCTTCGGGAGGAGGTTCGAACGCTGAAAAAATAATGCAACACTTTGCATCAACATCAACTGTTGAGGTTGTCAAAGTGGTGTGTAATAATCCAAAAGCAGGCGTAATTAGTAAAGCTCAGGCCTTAGAAATGCCAGTTGCTGTTATTTCTAATTCTGATGCAGCGAACGCAAATCTTCTCGGTGAGCTTTGTATAGGTGCAGACTTAATTGTTTTGGCCGGATACTTAAGGAAAATTCCAATTGATTTTATTGCTAAGTTCAACGATAAAATTATTAACCTACACCCTAGTTTATTGCCTAATTATGGAGGAAAAGGTATGTATGGAGAACATGTTCATAAAGCTGTATTGCAGAATAAAGAACCTGAAACAGGTATAACAATACACTATGTAAATGAAAATTTTGATGAAGGAAGGATTATTGCACAGTTTAGAACGAAACTTTCTGATACTGAAACCTTATCTTCTGTTCAAAGTAAAATACAATTTCTTGAACATAGCTATTTTCCGTTTGTGATAGAAACAGTTTTAAAATCAAAGTAATATGTTAGCGTTTTTTAGTGCCTTTTCATGGACAGAATTCTTCGAGGCTTTTATGGTACTGTTTGCTGTAATTGATATTGTGGGTTCTATTCCGATAATTATAAAAGTAAAAGCATCTACAGGTGATATTCATCCCTGGTGGATTTCTTTAGTTTCGCTCGGACTAATGATTGCTTTCTTGATTTTAGGGAAAAGCATTCTTGGTTTGTTTCACGTGGAAGTGGAGGAATTTGCTGTTGCGGGTGCCTTAATTTTATTTGCCATGGCCTTAGAAATGGTAATGGGAATAGAGTTATTTAAAGACGACGGAGGAGGAGGGAAAACAGCAAGTATTGTACCCTTGGCTTTCCCAATTATTGCAGGTGCCGGTTCTATGACAACAATTATATCTCTGCGAGCAGAGTATGAAATGATTAACATAATGCTGGCAATTTTAATTAATATTATCGTTGTATTTTTTGTTTTAAAACTCACGAAAAGAATAGAACGCATTTTGGGTCCAGGTGGAATAGCTATTTTGAAAAAAGTATTTGGGATTATTCTGTTGGCAATTGCAATTAAGTTATTTGCAAGTAATGTTCCGGCATTATTTGATGGCATGCCACAGAAAGATAACGCAGAACAAACACATTAAGTTAGAAAACAAAGAAGGCTGTTGAATTCAACAGCCTTCTTTTATTACTCTCTATCCGACTTAATTAAACGTCTGGCATTTCTCTTGTAAATGAAGGAATTCCTGTGATATCCATACCTGTTATAAGTAAATGAATGTCGTGTGTTCCTTCATAGGTAACTACAGATTCTAAGTTGGCCATATGACGCATCATAGAGTACTCAGATGTAATCCCCATTCCACCATGAATTTGGCGTGCTTCTCTTGCAATGTTTAGTGCAATTTCAACATTGTTTCTTTTTGCCATTGAAATTTGAGCAGATGTTGCTTTTCCGTCGTTTCTGAGTTGACCTAAACGCAGCGTAAGCAATTGAGCTTTTGTAATTTCTGTTAGCATTTCAGCCAATTTCTTTTGGATCAGCTGAAAAGCTCCAATAGGTACATTGAATTGCGTTCTTTCTTTAGAATACCTTACGGCTTGATCATAGCAATCCATAGCAGCTCCTAAGGCTCCCCATGCAATACCAAAACGTGCAGAGTCTAAACAAGACAGTGGTGCTCCTAAACCAGATCTTCCGGGTAAAATATTAGATTTAGGCACTTTTACATTTACGAAAATCAACTCTCCTGTGGATGAAGCGCGTAAAGATAGTTTACCGTGCATTTCAGGTGTTGAAAAACCTTCCATTCCACGTTCTACAAGTATTCCGTATATTCTACCTGTTTCGTCTTTTGCCCAAACCACTGCTACGTCTGCAAAAGGTGCGTTAGAAATCCACATTTTTGCTCCGTTAAGGATAACATTTTCTCCATCGCCTGCATCTTTAAAATGCGTTGTCATACCTCCAGGGTTTGATCCATGATCTGGCTCTGTTAAACCAAAGCAGCCCATCATTTCTCCTGTAGCTAATTTTGGTAAAAACTTTTGTTTGTGCTCTTCAGAACCATATTTCCAAATAGGATACATAACAAGCGAACTTTGAACTGAAGCAGTAGAGCGCAATCCAGAATCGCATCGCTCTAATTCTTGCATGATTAGTCCATAAGAAATTTGATCTAATCCCGGACCCCCATATTCCTCAGGAATGTATGGTCCAAATGCACCAATTTCTCCTAGTCCACTTAAAATATGCATAGGAAAAGTTGCCTTTTCATAATGTTCGTCAATTATAGGTGAAACCTCTTTTTTAACCCATGCTCTTGCAGCGTCTCTTACAAGTTTGTGTTCTTCAGAAAGAAGGTCATCCATATTGTAATAATCTGGGTGTGTATATAAATCTGTTGCCATGAATAATCTGTTTTGTTTAAAATCTCTACAAATTTAATTAATTCTTGTTGATTTTTAACTTGCTTTTGTGTAGTCATTTGCAAAAGCCCATTATTTTTGTGCACTCTATGTTAAACCGTATCATTTGTTTAAGTTTAGGATTGATGCTAACTTCAATGTTCAATGTTTCTTTTGGGCAGGAAGAATTTGAGTTGCAGCCTAGAACTGATCCTTATCCGGGCTTTGTTTTATATATATTGCTTTTTATGGTCGGACTCATCTCGGCGGCTAAAGCAATTAAGCCTTCTGTTTTTACATCTCTTAGTACTGCAGTTTTTTCTAATGGATCACTAACTCAAAGTATACAAGATGGTTTTTCTCTACTCAACTCAGGAGGATTATTACTCTTACTTAATTATTTTCTTGCACTCTTAACCTGCACTTATCTAACGATTGATTATTACAATGAAGTGTTAACCCATTTATATTTGCCATTTAGCTACTTCTTTTTTATTCTTTTCTCCTTCTTTTTGGTCAGTTTTATAATTGGTGATTTTAAGGTGTTTGCAGAAAGCATTCAAAACCACTTCTTTTTTCATCAATTTTTAGGTTTACTTCTCCTTCCTTTATTGTTTTTGTGGATTTTAAACTATTCCTATACACCTTATTTTGTTATCATCTTTATTTTCTTACTCTTTGTAACTCAATTATATCGCTGGTTTAGGGGAGGAGTCTTTGCATTGTATCACGGAGTGAGGTGGTATTATTTTATTTTGTACTTTTGCACCCTAGAATTTATACCTATTGTTTCAATCATACGTTACTTGAGTTTTAGGTAAATAATTAAAACGATTAATACTACAAATTTTGAGTGTAAAGACAATTCTTGTATCTCAGCCGAAACCAGAGAACGATAAGTCGCCTTATTTTGCTTTGGCTAAGAAGTATAATGTTAAAATCGATTTTCGCCCTTTTATTCATGTTGAAGGTATAGATAAACAAGAGTTTAGACAGGAGCGAATTGACTTTAAAGATTTTACCGCTGTAATTTTGACTTCTAAAACGGCAGTAGATCATTATTTTCGAATGGCCGAAGAGACGCGATTTGAGGTGCCAGATGATATGAAATACTTCTGTATTTCTGAAGCTGTTGCTTATTATTTACAAAAATATGTCACCTACAGAAAGCGTAAAATTTTTCATGGTAAACAAACCATGTTAGATTTAATAGACGCCATTAAAAAGCACAAAAAAGAACGGTTTTTACTTCCGTGTTCAGATATTTTGAGAGAATCAATTCCGGCTACTTTAGAAGAAAATAGCATAGATTTCAAAAAAGCTACACTGTATAAAACGGTTTGTTCTGATTTATCAGACCTAGAAAATGTATACTATGATATGCTTGTTTTCTTTTCACCTTCAGGTATAGAGTCGTTACTCATAAATTTTCCAGACTTTAAACAAAACGATACGTTAATTGCAGCTTTTGGACCCACTACAGCTAAAGCAATTGTAGATAATAACTTGCGATTAGACGTTCATGCGCCTACACCAAACTCACCTTCTATGACCATGGCAATTGAAAACCATATTAAAGAGAATAAAAAGAAAAAATAAATAGCGTTAACCTAAAAAACCGTCTTAAGTTTACTTGAGACGGTTTTTTGTGTCGAAAAATTAATCTTTACTAGCAAATTATAAAAAACAGCGGTTGAAAATAGCTACCGCTCATATTATAGTTATTTTTACATTGTATTATTGATGTTATGAGTGTAAAAAAAACGGTAAAAAAACCAGCAACATTTAACAAAAAAACACGCTTTGTTTTAATCTTAGCGCTCTGGTTTGTAGCGTTAATTCCTTTCTTCGGGATTTTATATTTGCGTTACTGGGTTACGGATGAGGAAGATTTACCTTCTCTAGCAATGTTAGAAAATCCACCAGAATTATTGGCAACGACTATTCTTGCCGATGACGGAAAAACAGCACTTGGTAAGTATTGGAAAATAAACAGAACTAGCGTTAGCTATAATGAAATTTCTCCTTATGTAATTTCTGCGCTTATTTCTACAGAAGATGAACGCTTTATGCAGCATAGTGGTATTGATGCAAAAGCCGTGGGTAGAGCCTTGGTTAACCTCGGGAAAAATGGTGGAGCCTCAACGATTTCGCAACAATTGGCCAAACTTATATTTACACTCAAACAAAGAGAAGACAAACGCACTGCTAAACTTACCCAGAGTAAGGAGGATATTGAAAAAGCAGACGGCAAAAAAATGGGTGTTTTAGAGAAACGCTTGTACGAAAAAGTGCAAGAAAATATCATAGCACTTCGTTTAGAAAAAAGATATACCAAAGAAGAAATCATAACGATGTACCTAAATCAATTCGATTTCTTGTATAATGCAGTAGGAATTTCTTCTGCTTCGCGCGTTTATTTTAATTGCGAACCTAAAGATTTAACGCAAGAACAAGCAGCAATGTTAGTTGGGATGTGTAAAAACCCAGGATTATACAACCCATATAGTTTTAAAGTAAGAAATTATAGGAAAATAATAGCATCCAATAAAGGAATTGAAGAAAATCAAGTTGAGCAAGATGAAATTAGAGAAAGATATAAGAAAGACTCGTTAAGAGCTGTGAACAGAAGAAATACAGTGCTCAAAAAATGGCTAGAGAATAGTTTGAAAGGTAACGAAGCACTCACTGCTACGATTACGCAAGAAGAGTATAATGCCTTTACTGCGGTTAACTTAAAAACAGATTATCAGCCTGTTGATCACAAAGAAGGGATAGCTACATATTTTAGAGAGTCGCTAAGAAAAGAAGTTCAAGATTTACTGTCTGAAAAAGACGAAAACGGAAACTTGAAAATTGCCAAAAAGAACGGAGAGCGTTATAACATTTACGAAGACGGTCTGAAGATTTATACCTCTATAAATGTAAGAATGCAAAACCATGCAGAAAATGCAGTAAGAAGGCATTTGGGTGAAACGTTACAAAAAGAGTTTGATAAAAATAATAAACGGACAAAAAATTTCCCTTTTGATAATCGATTAAAAGAAGAACAAATCGAGAGAATAATGAACGGTGCTATTCGACGTTCTGAAAGATATAAAAGCGCAAAAGCTGCCGGACTATCAGAAAGCAAAATTGATCAAATATTTAACGAACCTGTAGAAATGAAAATCTTTTCGTGGCAAGGAGAGATAGATACTATTTTGAGTCCGCTAGATTCCATTAAGTACTACAAAGGTTTCTTGCATGCTGGATTAATATCTATTCAACCTCAAACAGGTTTTATAAAAGCGTGGGTTGGCGGTACAGATATAGACCATTTTGCGTATGACCACGTTAAACAAGGACGAAGACAGGTAGGTTCAACCATAAAACCTTTTATTTATTCTGCTGGTATGCGCTTTGGAGTAATTACTCCATGCATGACTACACCAAATATTTCTTATTGTGTTGATGTTCAGAAAACGGCTGATCCAGATAAAATGACATCTTGGTGTCCTGGAAATTCTGGTGCTAAATTAAGTGGTGGTCCTGTAAGTTTCCGATCAGGTTTATCTCAATCAATGAACAATGTAACAGTTGCAGTAATGGCTAGGATGGGAGGAACTGCTGGTCCGCAAGCCGTTAAGAAATTAATGCAAGATTTGAACATATCAATTCGAGACGAGGATGTTGTTCCTGCTATGTGTTTGGGTGTTATGGATTTATCACTATACGAAATGGTTGGTGCACAAAGTGCTTTCGTAAATAAAGGAATTTATAATCAGCCAACCGCCTTGTTAAGAATAGAGGATAGAAATGGTAATACAATCTACGAAGCACAACCAGAAAGTAAAGAAGCAATGAGTGATGATTTAGCCTATGCTACTTTAGATTTAATGAAAGGTGTAGTGCAGAGTGGAACAGGAGCCAGTTTACGGGGAAGTAGAACTTGGGGAGGAATTAAATATCCAACTGCAGGTAAAACAGGTACAACTCAGAATAACTCTGATGGCTGGTTCATGGGGTTAACGCCAGAATTAGTTACAGGTGTTTGGGTTGGAGCTGAAGATAGAGGTGTACGTTTTAGAAGTATGCTTTGGGGACAAGGAGCGAGAATGGCATTGCCTATTTACGGCTATTATATGCAAGAAGTGTATAAAGACCCTAAATTAAAAATAGCAACAGGAGATTTTGAAATTCCAGTCAATTATCAAAATTCTATGTATAATTGTAATAATCAGTCACAAGAAAACGCGCCTACCAACGAGGGCGGTCTTTTCGGTTTATAAGAGAATATGAATAAAGTAGTAAATAACGTAGAAGAAGCTTGCGAAGGTATTAAAGATAATATGACCCTGATGTTGGGTGGATTTGGTTTATGTGGAATTCCAGAGAATTCTATTGCAGAGCTTGTGAAAAAAGATGTAAAAGGCTTAACGTGTATTTCTAATAATGCCGGTGTAGATGATTTTGGCTTAGGTTTACTTCTGCAAGGTAAGCAGATTAAAAAGATGATTTCTTCTTATGTGGGCGAGAACGATGAGTTTGAAAGGCAAATGCTCTCTGGGGAGCTTGAGGTCGACTTAATACCCCAAGGCTCTTTAGCTGAAAGATGTAGAGCAGGAGGAGCAGGAATACCTGCATTTTTTACTCCAGCTGGATTCGGTACAGAGGTAGCTGAAGGGAAAGAAGTTAGAGAATTTAACGGAAAACCACACATTTTAGAGCATGCTTTAACTGCAGATTTTGCCATTGTAAAAGCTTGGAAAGGTGATACAGAAGGTAATTTAATTTTTAAAGCTACAGCGAAGAATTTTAATCCTATGATGGCTATGGCAGGTAAAATAACCATTGCCGAAGTTGAGGAGTTGGTTCCAGCCGGTGCGTTAGATCCTAATGAAATTCATACTCCAGGTATTTTTGTACAACGTATTTTTAAAGGAGAAACCTTTGAGAAAAGAATTGAGCAGCGCACTGTTCGTCAGAAATAAGAATTGAGTATTTTTAAAGGTATAAAAGCAGAGCAAGCGTTGTGGATAGGATGCACAACGCTTGTTTTTTTATACATTGTCATCAGAGCTATTTATAATCCGCTTTCTCATGATGAGGTGGCTACCTATTTTCATTTTGTTCAATCTGGCGAATATCTTCCACCGCAATCAGGGATAATTTGGGACGCAAACAACCATTTACTTAATAGCTTTTTTACAGAAATCGCGTATAACCTTTTTGGTAGTTCGTCTTTTGCTTTGCGCCTGCCAAACGTATTGAGTTTTCTCATTTACGCTTCGTCGATTGCAGTTTTAGCACGTTCAATAAACAACAAGGTAATACGAAATTTAGGTTTTATTGCATCAATTACGGTTGGCTATTTGGTAGAGTATTTTGCTTTGTGCAGAGGTTACGGTTTATCTATGGCTCTTTTTGCTTGCGCACTAACCTATCTTTTCAAGTATGTATCTACCCAACAGAATAAACATTTAATTACATTATTGTTTGTGCTTTTTTTGGCGTGTATGGCAAACCTTACGTTAATTAATACATACGGATTAGTTCTTGTTTTACTGTTGTTTTTGTTTGCTTTAAATTATACTTTTTATAGTATTAAAAAGCGCTGGTATTTTGTTGTAATTATTCTGTTAAGTATAGGTTTAATGTTATATCCTATCTATTTTTCTTTACAACTGAAAGCTACTGGAGCACTCTATTACGGGTCTAAAACTGGTTTGTGGGATGTCACAGGTAAAACGTTAACGGAACAAGTTTTTGGGACAACACACATAGTTTTCGGATTTTTATATTTGTTGCTCATTTTTGTTGCCGTATTTTTATTTTTTCGTGCACCAGTATCGTTTAAAACAAAGTTAAAATCACCTCTATTCTTAACGAGCTACTTTATTTTAGGAAATATACTAGCGATCTACTTTTTAGTTTTTTTTCTGGACGTAAACTTCCCAGAAGATAGAGCTGCGTTTTATTTTATTCCCTTATTCCTATTACTAACTCTTTTTGTTTTAGATCGGTTGATAAAGCTTAGCTATTTGTCTGCTATATTTTTATTCTTTCCTATTTATTTTCTGACTCAATTAAACATTCAAGGTAGTATTTTTAGTGCAGATGAGCGCGTTTCCGATACTTTACACAGCCTAATTCTTGAAGATAATTTAAAGCATCCAACCGTTGGTGCATATCAAACACATATTTTATGTTATAATTACTTAGAACAACGCTCAGGCAGAAAATCAAACTTTGCACAGCCCTATAAAGAAAATGATACCTTACAAGATTACCTCATAAATAAACGTGCTTTGGTAGATAGTGTATTGATTTTTCCGTTGTATAACTTAACGTATCAAAATCCAGAGACAGATGTTTGTCTTTTTAAGCGTAAAAAACGTGTGCAATTTGATTCAGGAAAGTCTTTTAAATTAAAAGATTCCGTTATACAGTCAGAGTATTTCAATTTAATAGAAGACCGCATTTCTATTAAAACGCGTGCACTTAAACTAAACGTCGATTTAACTTTATTAACCCAGACACCTTATTTCAAAGGAAACCTAGTGTTTAGTGGTAGAGATAGTTTGAATAACGAAATTGAGTATCAATATATAAACATAGATTGGTTGTATGGAAGGCAAAGTAAGGAAAAGAAAATTGACCAGCGCTTTGTTGTAAATACTAAAAATATGCACCACTATATACTTTATTTATGGAATATTGATAAGGCAATTACAAGCGCTAAAAATATTGAATTATTTATTGAGGAGCTCAACTAGACTTGTTTTATCGATGTTTTCATGTGGATTTTATTTAATTGCTGAAAAAAGTTGAATAGAAATACTATTTTAGCGTAGAATATCATTTTTATAGTATGGCTTTAGATAAAACAGGTATAGCAAAAAGGATTGCACAGGAACTAAGAGATGGTTGGTATGTCAACTTAGGAATTGGAATTCCCACTTTAGTTGCGAACTATATTCCAGAAGGAATTGAGGTAGAGTTTCAATCAGAAAATGGTATTTTAGGTATGGGTCCTTTCCCCTTTGACGGAGAAGAAGATGCAGATCTAATTAATGCTGGTAAACAGACCATAACCGCTACAAAAGGTGCCGTATATTTTGATTCTGCAACTAGTTTTGCAATGATTAGAGGGCAACATGTTCAGTTAACTGTTTTGGGTGCAATGGAAGTTGCTCAAAATGGTGATATAGCCAACTGGAAAATCCCAGGTAAAATGGTTAAAGGAATGGGAGGAGCAATGGATTTAGTTGCTTCCGCAGAGAATATTATTGTTGCTATGATGCACACCAACAAGCGCGGAGAATCTAAATTACTTAAAACATGTAGTTTGCCTTTAACCGGTGTAGGATGCGTTACACGTGTGGTAACCAACTTGGCTGTTTTAGAAATTAAAAACAATCAATTTCATTTAATAGAAAGAGCTCCAGGTGTTTCAGTTGAAGAAATTATTGCTGCTACAGAAGGAGACTTGATTGTTCCAGAAACGGTGCCAGAAATGCAACTAGATTAATACAAAATGATCCAGAAACTCTCTATTCTTATTCCAGCGTTTAACGAGGAAAATACAATCAAATCTATTTTAGATAAAGTAGACGAGGTTGAGCTGAGCAATAATATTCAAAAAGAAATTGTAATTGTAAACGACTGCTCTACTGATAAAACTGTAGAAAATGTTGAACAGTATATGAAGGAAAATCCTGAAATGGATATACGTTTCTTTTCTCAGGCTAAAAACATGGGAAAAGGAGCTGCGATTAATAGAGCAATTAAAGAAGCTACAGGTGATTATATTATTGTTCAAGATGCGGATTTAGAATATGACCCACATGAGTATAATGCTTTGTTGAAACCTGTTTTTATGGACGATGCTGATGTTGTGTATGGCTCTCGATTTGTTGGCGCAAACCCACATCGTATTTTGTTTTATTGGCACTCGCGCGGAAATAAATTTCTTACGGGCTTATCAAATATGATGACCAACTTGAACCTTACAGATATGGAAACGTGCTATAAACTGATTAGAACTTCTATCGCTAAGGGAATAAATATCAAAGAAAACCGTTTTGGAATAGAACCAGAAATTACAGCTAAACTTGCTAAAATTAAGAGAATTAGAATCTACGAAGTAGGTATATCTTATTACGGAAGAACGTATGAAGAAGGCAAGAAGATTGGATGGAAAGATGGGTTTAGAGCAATTTATTGCATTTTTAAATATAGATTTTCTAAGTAGAATTTAAGGTAGATGGTATTTTCGTCTGTCGTTTTTATTCTCTTTTTTTTACCGATTTTTTTATCGCTTTACCATTTCACGCCAAGTAAATATAAAAATGCAGTTCTATTAGGCAGTAGTATCTTTTTCTATGCTTGGGGAGCTCCACTGTTCATATTTGTTCTCTTACTATCTACTGTTATCGATTTCTACTTGGTTGGACAACTTTACCGTGCAAGAGGAGCGTTGAAAAAAAAATGGTTGATTGCTTCTTTGGTGATGAATCTAGGATTACTTGCCTACTTTAAATATGCCAACTTTTTTATAGAAAATCTAAACTTTTTTTTGAAACAAATAGGAGTTGAATCCTTGAGTTGGACAAGTGTAGTGCTTCCAATCGGAATTTCTTTTTATACCTTTCAAACGCTTACGTATTCTATAGATGTTTATCGTAATAATGCCGTTCCACAAAAAAAATTGAGCAATTATGTCTTGTATATCATGCTGTTTCCACAAATGATTGCCGGCCCAATTGTTCGATACAACACAATCGCTAAAGAATTAGAAGAACGACACCCATCGGCTGACGATCGATTAATTGGTATATATCGTTTCTGTGTTGGACTTGCAAAGAAAGTATTAATTGCAAACGTTCTTGGTGCATATGTTGATCAGTACATGGGTACCGTTCAAGGTGGTTTTTTTGTGCCGGATAGCACGCTCACTGCATGGTTAATCATGTTGGCCTATACTTTTCAAATTTATTTCGATTTTTCTGGATATTCAGATATGGCAATTGGCTTAGGCAGAATACTTGGGTTTTCTTTTCCAGAAAATTTTAATATGCCCTATATTTCAAAAAGCATAACCGATTTTTGGCGCAGATGGCACATTACATTGGGCGATTTTATGAAGAACTACTTGTATATTCCACTTGGTGGAAACAGAGGAAGTAAGCGCTTATTGTATACGAATTTGGTGTTAGTATTTCTGCTTTCAGGTTTATGGCACGGTGCATCTTGGAATTTTGTACTCTGGGGCTGCTACCATGGTTTCTTTCTCGTAGTTGAACGATTGTTTTTGCATAAGTTATATGTCAAAATAGGAAGTGTTTCTATTCTTATTACTTTTTTGATTGTAATGCATGGTTGGGTTATTTTTAAAATTGAAGATATCGGTGTTGCTTTTCAGTATGTGCAGAAGTTATGGGATTTTTCAAACGTGTACTCAGGCAATTATCAACTCCAGCTTCTGGTAACTTTATCGGTTGCATTCTTATTGTGTTTTGGAGCGCTAGTGCCTAAGATTAAAAAAGGGGTACAGTTTTACATGGCTAGTCAGTTCAATGTAAAAACACATATTGTTCTGATTTTCATTTCAGTTATACTTTACGTATTAAGTCTTAGTTTTATATTGTCATCTAACTTTAATCCCTTTATTTATTATAGGTTTTAATGAAAGTATCAAACACATACATTAAAAGAGTGTTGTACATTATTGTTCTTCTTGGGATGCTTTTGCCTGCTTTTTTACATATTTTTAAGGTAGGAAATTACAAAGAATTAGGAGGTGTTTTTTTAAAAACACAACCGGTTTCTCTAACTTTAAAAACAATTAAAACAGGTGCTTTTCAAGACTCTTTGCAAAATTATTTAAAAGATAACCTATTCGTTCGTGCTCCTTTTGTTCGTTTACGTAATCAATTCGACTTTTATCTATATGACACCTTGCATGCAGGTGATGTATACTATTTCGATGGTCAATTTTTTAGATTTTACATGTACAACTACTCAGACGAAATGGGTTTTGAAGGTTGGGACATTAACGAAGAGCGAATTCGAAAGCTAGAGGTTGTGAAAGACACGCTAGACAAATATAATACCGAGATATTATCGGTTATAACTCCTTCAAAAGGTCATTATTATAGAGATAAGGTGAAAAATGATTTTTTCAGGTCAAATAGATGGAGTAATCTCGCTGTGATTGACAGTCTTTACAGTATGTCTAATTTAAATTACATCAATTTTGATGAATGGTTTTTACGGTTAAAAGATACTATAGTTAGACCATTGTTTGGTTCTGGAGGTATTCATTGGAACCAATTTGGTGCAACACTTGCTATGGATTCTGTGTTAAGGTTTTTAAGTAAAACAAAAATACAAGACAAGATTAATTTTCCCAGCTGGACATTATCCGATAAACATAAACAGCTGGATATGGATATGGATTTGTTGAATACTGCAAATTTGCTTTTTAAGTACAAGGATACATCACTGAGGATTGTTGAATTAAATAACGATTCGCCCAAAAATGATTTGAAAGTAATTGTAAATAGCGATAGTTATTTTGACGTAATTTCTTGGACAAACCTAAGGCAAACGTATTTTGGTCTAAATTCTGAATACAGATATTATAATCGTGTGAATTATGATATAAATAGCTTGGAAATTCCTAAAACCAAACTCACAAAAGAAATGCTCATTAAACAAGACTTAATTCTCATTATGTACTCAATTCCAAACTTAACAGACTACAGTAGAGGTATGATTGATGAATTGTATGAGGCTGTTATCCAAGAATAAACGAGTCTTTCAAAGTTAAAAGTATGCAATATATCCAAAGTGTACTTTTCCTTCTCGCAAAAGTATAGGGTTGTCAAATTGTTTACCTAAAGCATAAGACAAGGAAAAGATTCCGATGTTTGTTCCAAAGCTAAAACCTAAACCAAAACCAAAAGGATTATCTTGATAATAATCTTCTGCATTGTTTTCGTAAAATGTTTGGTCGTAAAAGGCAAATGCATGCGAGTTTTTGTCAACCAAAAACCTATACTCAACCCGAGATAGGCTAAAGGTAGTCGCAAACAATTCTTCTTCATTAAATCCACGTTGCGAATTAAGTCCGCCAAATCGGTACAGCTCATTAAAAAATATCTCTTCAGCAAAGTAACTTGCTGTTTTGTTGTATAATCGTAAAATGTGTCTTTTTGCCAAGGGTATATACCAGTCTAACTCAATATCTATTTTATAGGTTGTTGTTTTGTTTGATGTGAGTGAGTCGAGCGCGCGAGAATCTCTTAGTCCTACACTTCCTTTTGCGGCTATTATTAGTCCTTTACTTGGGTTTGGAATATAATCTAACCTTCTTCTGTAAAGTCCTAATCCATAATTATTAACGCGTACATTGCTCAGGTTTGTACTTACATTTCCGTTATTTGCACCAGAGAGTAGGTTGGAAATATCTGCCTCATAAAACGCTTTTAAGTAGTTTCCTCCAGGTAAAAAATATTGTGTTCCAATTTGTGTTTTTGTAGTAAGAAAAGTGGAGTCTCTTTTATATAAATCAAATCCTGCATCTAGACCAAAAGGCGTGTTTAGGAGAAAGGGATAGTTTACCACTACATTTAATTGTTGTGTTTCAGGCTGTATACTTCTCCAATTAAAAGCTAATAGTTCTCCGCGTTTAAGCACATTTTGTAGTTTGAGTTGAATTTCTCCGGTTAACCTAGATTGAAAAGTGGTAGGATCTTGCTGTAGACCAATTATCCCATTAATATTACTAACAGGTACGCTTTCTACGTATAAATAAAGTTTTACCCCAGCTGGCGTAAATAACACTTCGTGTGGTTTTATTTCTTTAAGAAAGGGCAATTGCTGAATGCGATTAGATATTTGTTTAAGGCGCAATTCAGAATATGGATTGTCTTCTTTTATGTTGATATAATTAACGAGGTATTTTTTTGCAATACTTGAATCACCTTTTACAATAATTTCGCTAAAAATCATTTTTGGACCTTTGTTTACCTTGAGGCTTACGTGGAGTTCGTTCTTTTCAAAATATGCATCGCTTAGCTTTAGGTTTGCAAATGGATACCCATTATTTTCTGAGAAGGAAAGAGAAGTTTGTATGAGTTGTTTTAAGTCTTTACTATTGAAAGGGAGCTTTTGAATTAATTTTTCTGTCATTCCAGTAGACTCAAACAACCAGTTTTTGTCATCTTCTTGCAGATTGAGATGAATCTTTTCAAAAATTGCTCCTTTGAAATAATAAATATGACCGCCGGCTTTCGTCCACACAACTGAATCAACATTTGCTAAGGCATAGCCTTTCTCAATGTCGAAGAGTCGTTCCTCTTGCAGTCTTTTTAAAAGAGATAAAGAATCTTTGAACTCCTTTTTATACAAAAGATTAACTCGTTCTGGAGTATCGTTTTCAAAAGATACAATACGGTTTTTTTGCGCAAGTGTACTAAACGTAATTAGAAGAGATATGAAAAAGATTATTTTCAATTAGCGTATTTAAAAGGTGCTCAAAATACACGTTTTCAAGTTATTCACAAGCGCGTGTAGTAAAATAAATAGATTCATTTTGCGTTTTATTTATATCTTTGAATCTCAAACAACAACGGATTAAAATTAAAAAGATTATGAAAAGACTATTTTCCTTCGCTATAATTGGAATGTTTTTGGCAACAGTATTATCATCATGTGGAAGTTCTAAAGGTGCGCACTGCGATGCTTATGGAGATACTACCACATCTGTGGAAGAAAGCGATATTGCCGCTCTTTAAGGAACATTTTTATTAAAACGAAGGTTACGAAAGTAACCTTTTTTTTGTGCTTATTTTTCTGCTAATAAAAGCTCCATGTGCTCCATCATTAGGTTTACATCTTCCGTTGAGGTACCATCATAAAAACCTTTACCCCGAATACGTAAATCTTGATCTACCAAAACAAAATTATTGGTATGAATAAAGTCTGATCCTGCATCTCCTAAATTTCTTGCTTCAGCGGGTTTAAGCACAAAAAACGAACGTCTAGCAACTTTATATAAGTCTTCTTTTTCACCCGTTAAAAAATGCCATTGACCTTTTTGTGCATTGTGTGCATCTGCATATTCTCGCAAAATATCGCTTTTGTCATACTCTGGGTCTACCGTAAAACTCAAAATGGCAACATCTTTATTTCCTCTAAACTTTTCTTGTACACGCATCATCTCTTTAGTCATAATTGGACAAATTGTTCCGCAGGTTGTAAAAAAATACTCAGCAACAAATACCTTTCCTTTTATATCTTCCAAAGAAATCATTTCTTTGTATTGATTCTCAAAAGAAAATTTTCCAATTCTGTGTCCAACCCCAACCGTTTGTAAATCTTCGGCTACAACTTCTTTGATTACATCTTTGGGTTGTATTACAGCTAATCTTTCTTTTTCTTGAGAATCCTTTGTCATCACGTATGCCGTGATTATACCTCCCACCAATATTATTACAATTACTAATAAACGCATACATACAAAGTTAAACGCTGATTCTTAATTTAGAGAAGAAAAAAAGAAATAAATCACAAGTTTGATATTTATCAATACAAAAAATTGCAGATCTCAAGCAACCGAACTTGGTAAAAATACGTTTCTTTAAAAATTACCTAAATCAGAACAATATATTAATCCACATCTAGCAACAGGTGTGGATTATATATTGTTTCATTCCTAAAACATGCTTCCTTTTTTGTTACTTTTGTTTACTATGTTAGTTAAAGTAATTAATACATCTAAGCACGATTTACCCAAATATGAAACCACAGCTTCTGCGGGTGTAGATGTGCGCGCCAATCTAGATACGCCTATAAAATTAAAGGCTTTTGAACGAGTTTTGATAAAAACAGGCTTGTTTTTAGAAATCCCAGCTGGTTTTGAGGCGCAGGTTAGACCTAGATCTGGCTTAGCGCTTAAAAAAGGAATTACGGTTTTAAACGCTCCCGGAACTATAGACGCAGATTATAGAGGTGAGGTAGGCGTAATTTTAATTAATTTATCACAAGAGGATTTTGTGATAGAAGACGGAGAAAGAATAGCACAACTTGTTTTTGCTAAATTTGAACAAGCGCAGTGGAAAGAAACAGAAAGCCTTTCTGATACAGATAGAGGAGAAGGCGGTTTCGGTAGTACAGGCGTGAAATAAATAGAATATGAAAATTATTGTTCCAATGGCAGGGCGAGGATCTCGTCTTAGACCACATACATTAACAGTACCTAAACCACTTGTGCCTGTTGGAGGAAAACCAATTGTACATCGTTTAGTTGAAGATATTGCAGCTGTTTGCAGCGACCCAATAACAGAAATTGCCTTTGTAATCGGAGATTTTGGCTCTGCCGTAGAAAAAGAATTACTAGAAGTTGCAAAAAGTTTAGGTGCAAAGGGTTCTATTTATCATCAAACAGAACCGCTAGGAACGGCTCATGCTGTGCTTTGCGCAAAAGATAAGTTAGACGGACCAACAGTAGTTGCGTTTGCGGATACTTTATTTAAGGCAGATTTCAAAATTGATCCTGAATCAGACGGAATTTTATGGGTAAAACAAATCGAAGATCCTAGTGCTTTTGGTGTAATTAAAATAAATAGAGCAGGAGATATAATCGATTTCGTAGAGAAACCACAAACCTTTGTATCCGACCTTGCAATGATAGGTATTTATTACTTCAAAGAAGGTGCAGCACTTAGAGAAGAATGCGAATACCTAATTGAAAACAACGTAATTAAAGGTGGAGAATACCAATTGCCAGATGCGTTAAGACGTTTAACAGAAAAAGGCAAAAAATTTAAGCCTGGAGAGGTTTCAGAATGGTTAGATTGCGGAAACAAGGTGGTAACAGTTCATACTAACCAGCGAGTTTTAGAATTTGATAGGGCGAGAAATAGAGAAATGATTTCACCGTCTTCTGTAGTGCACAACTCTGTGATTATTCCTCCGTGCTTTTTAGGAGATAATGTGGTAGTTAAAAATGCAGTTATTGGTCCGCATGTAAGTATTGGAGCCAACAGCAAAATTAGCGATAGTCGTATTTCAAATACCAATATACAATCCGGTACATTAATTTCTGGGGCAAATATTATAGATTCTATGATAGGAAATAATGTGCATTACAAAGGTAAGGCACGAGATTTGAGCATAGGAGATTATACAACCATTGATGAATGATTAAAGACTTAAAAATACTACTCGGAGTTCTTTTTCTGTTTTGCATTGCAAGTTTCTCTTCCGTTGCCCAGAAAAGAGATAAAAAGTCGAAAGAAAAAGAGATGTTAGAGCAATCGCGCGATGATGTTTTTGCTTTAACGCAAGATGACTTTCCTTACATAGAGCGTTTCCATGAAGCCTTACGACTAAAAATGGCTGGAAATACCGCAAAGGCAAAAAGCTTATTAAAAGCATGCTTAAAAGAACAGCCTAATGATGATGCTGTACTTTATGCTTTAAGTCAAATTAGTACTAAAGAAGGTATGCAAAGTGAAGCATTAAGCTATTTGTTAAGTGCTAAAGATGCAGATCCTGAGAATTTCCATTATGTATTAGAAGTTGCGCAAGCACAATTTGAAAAAGCTGATTTCGAAAGTGCAGTATTGAACTATCAAATATTGGTAGAAAAAGAACCACGCAACGCAGAATTGATTTATAGCTATGCTCAAGCATTAGTTTTTTCTAGAAATTACAAAGAAGCAGTTGTAGCTTTAGGTAAAGTGCAGGATTTAATGGGTCAAATACCGGAGATTACCTTCATGAAAATTGAACTCCTTCAACAATTGAATAGAGTAGATGAAGTTGGGGCAGAGCTTTCTGCTTTGCGAGAAGCATTTCCAGATAATAGAGGAATCTTAAAAAAAATCATTCAGTTTTATCAAGAAAGCGGAGAGCAAGATAAATTAATTGCCATTTTAGAATCGGATGTTGCAGAAAATCCAACAAATATAAGTGCTCAGCTAATGCTTGCAGAGCATTATTACGCTACGCAACAATCAGAAAAGTTTGCCAGTAGTTTCTATGTTCTTATGCAAGATAAACAGGCCAGCTCCATTGCCAAGGCGAGTTTGTTAGAAACTGCAATGTTGCTTAACGCAGTGCCAAGAGACACTTTGGTAAAACAGGCTCTAGCTTTGAATGCTGGTAACACTGCAGATTCAGAATTACAGGCTATTGTTGCTCCAATTTTACTTCAAAACGGAGCAGTAATTGAAGGATTATCATTACAACGCAAAGGCTTGGAACTAAATCCAAACAGTTACGAAGCGTGGAGAAATCTGCTGGCAACAGAGTTAAAATATGGTTTTTATAATTGGCTGCAAGAAGATGCAGAAAAAGCATTAAGTATTTATCCAAATCTACCAGAAATGTATGCTTTTAGTGCAATTTCTGCGTTGTATTTGGGAGATAAGGAGCTGTGTGAAGAGCAAATAGAGCTAGGAGAAGAATTAATTGTTTCAGATATTAACGGACTCAATACAGCTACTTTTTATATGGTGCGAGCTAGGTTAGCCTACGCAAAGAAAGCATATACGAAAGGGAATACAATGTATCAGAACGCTATAAAGGTAACAGATATAAATACAGGATTTATAATTGATTGGAGTGCGCAACGTGCTTTGGCCAATGTAGAGGTAGACAAGGCATACGCAAGTTTACAAAAAATGAAAACAGAGGAGAAGAATTCTCTTGCGTACAAGTTAACATTGGCTCGAGTTTATTATCGTTTAGCAGAATATGAAGAATCGTCTGTTTTAATGACAGAAGTCTTAAAAGAAGTACCTAATTTTGCAAACGCATTGGATCTATATGGAGACGTATTGTTTATGCAAAATAAAGTAGAACAAGCAGTTGCATTGTGGGAAAAAGCAAAAAAATTGAATACAAGTAATAAGCAGATTAATAAAAAAATTGAAACAAGAAAAGTACATGAGCCAGTTTATTATTAAAGCCTTTTGTTTGGTTTGGATGGGTGCATTTCTTGTTGGATGTGGAAGTTCTAAAAATGAGTTTGGAAAAGAAAAACTTCCTAAAGTGAAGAGCCAAGAGCTTATCAATCGTTTATCTCAATTATCAAAACTAAAGCCTGAGTTTTTCTATTCTAAAATTAGTTCAAAATATGAAGACAGCGAGTACAATGTGTCTTTTAAAACAAATGTGAGAATGCGCAAAGACAGCGCACTAAACGCTTTTGTTACTTTTGCTAGAATTCCTATTTACAACACGATGATTACGCCAGATACACTGAAAATGGTAGATAAACGTGGGAAATGTTACACGGTAGAGTCTGTAAGCTATTTAAAAAAGACATTCGGTGTAGATTTTGAACATAAGAACATAGAAGAGTTTTTGTTGGGCATGCCAATCGGTTGGGACGACAATGAAAAGTATCACCAAATAAACGATCCCTACAACTATACCATTGCTAGTCATAATAAAAGACAATTAAAAAAAGCCGAAAAAGACAATGAAAAGGCAATCGATGTGTATATCAAGTATTATTTGACGGACGATGCGAGAAACTTAAGCAAGATAATTATTGATAGTCCAACAGACACAACACACATAAAAGTAGATTTTTTAACCCGACAATTTATAGATGGTTATAGCGTGCCTAATAAAGCAGAAATTAGGGTAGAAACGCCTAATGATACTTTATTTATAGATTTGAATTACAATAAGGTAACGATAAATGAACCGAAAAAGTTATTTTTAGCTATACCTGAGAATTATGAGCAATGTAAGTAAAATAGTGATCCTATTGTTCCTTTTTGTTGGAATAGGTGCCTATTTTGCTCAAAAAGACTCTAGTCGTTTAAAGAAAGAACAGCAAAAATTAGAGCAACAAATTGCATCTACACAAGCGCTTTTAGAAACTTCTCAAAGTAATACATCTGTATCTTTAAATCAATTAAACTTAATTAATCAACAAATTAGAAACAGAGAAAGTTTGTTGCGTAATTATGATAATCAAATACGTACGGCCGAATTAAAAATTATAGAGAAAGGAAATAGCATAGCTGCATTGGACCAAAAAGTGGTTAAGCTAAAAGATCAGTACAAAAAATTATTGATTTATGCTTATAAGAAAAGAAGTAAATATTCTAAGTTAATGTACGTATTTAGCTCAAAATCAGTAGAAGAAGCTAGAAAAAGAAAATTATATTTAGACAAACTCGCAGAGATTCAGAAAAAACAGTTGCGCATCATAAAACAAAATCAACTTCTACTTTCTACAGAAATTCAAGAACTAAAAGAAGAAAAAACTAAAAAGCAGCAGTTACTCGATAAAAAGAAAGAAGAGCGCGCGGTTATTCTTTTAGAAAAGCAGAAACAACAAGAAATCTACGCAAAATTGAAGTCGGAAGAGACACTACTCCGCCAAGAACTAGCTCAAAAAGTAGAAGAGAAAAAAAGAGTAGAAGCGCGTATTAAAGCTGCTATACAGGCAGAGTTAATTGCCGAACAGAAAAGAATAGAAAAAGCGAGAAAAGAAGCTGAAAAAAAGCGATTAGCAGCAGAAAAAGCCAGAAAATTAAATACAACTACGGTTGCAGAAAAGGAAGATGTTCCTGCACCCTTTCTGACTACAAAAGAAGAAAATTTATTGGGTAAAAGTTTTCAATCAAATAGAGGTAGATTACCTTGGCCAGTTGAAAAAGGAACAGTTACTGAAAATTATGGTAAAAACCCGCATCCTACGCTTGTAAACGTTTATACCAATAACAATGGAGTAGATATTAGTACTCCGAAAAGTGCAACCGTTAGGTGTGTTTATGAAGGCGAAGTAACGAGCGTTCTAAATATATCTGGAGCGGGTAAAGTAGTTATCGTAAAACATGGGACCTTTAGAACGGTCTACGCTAATTTACAAGAGGTCTATGTTACAAAAGGCAGTGTATTAAGTACGAAGTCTCCGATAGGCTTGCTATTGCCAACCAAAACCGGAGAAGTATCTGTAGTACATTTCGAAATACATGAAGTAACAAGTACAGGCGGTATTGAAAGACATAATCCTAACCTTTGGATTGCGCAGTAGGGAGTTATAGACTCTATTAAGTGTTGACTGTTTTAAATCTTAACAAGTAATTTAGCGAGTTTTTTAGTTTGCTCTTTTCGAGAGTAAAAATCTAAACCACTACGTTTTATAAATTCTCAAAAACAATCTATTTGGTAACGAATACCAATTTTTTCTTAAAGAATAAGCTTATCTAAAAATTCATTAACTCTTTTTATCGGTGCGTTTAGAACTAATTATTACAACTGCATCCATCAATAATGTTAAGTTAATTCTTTTCTGCTTTATTTGTTGGGTAAAAATGAAAGTGTAATTTGAATACTTTAATAAACAGGTATTATCCTAAAGTAATTTTTTATAGTTGCGTATCAAAGATACAGGAGTTATTATTTACCCTATAATTGTGCTTATATATTTAGCTAGTAGCTTGGTTTGGTATTCCCGGGAATACAATGTGATGCTAGTTTCTAGTCTTAGACTATATCTATTTTCTCGGTAATTGTATATAACATTTTTCAGATCTTCTACTGACTCAATAATATGAGAACCAATAGAGCCATTTATTATTTCAGCCATTAAATCGTTGTCAGATTGAAAAAGTAAAACAGGAGTCGAAGTTGAAATATAGTCATAAAGCTTTACTGGAATACATCCATCCAAGTTATTATATTTAATTAATATTCCAAAGTCTGTTTTTTTTAAGATCTCAATTACTTTTTCTTTTGGTAATCTGGGTAATATTTCAACCTCTTTAACATGATGAAGTAATATGAGTTCTTTCAATCTAGAATCATCATTGGAACCAATAAAAGTAAGTTTGACTTTAAATTTCATCTCTTCCAATTTTTTGAGAGAACTAAATAATAAAGATAAGTCTTGATAAGGATAAAGAGTTCCTACATATGTTAATTGTATAAAGTCTTTCTCTAGTTTTTCGTACTGAATAATTTTAGAATAACCATTTTTGATAATTTCAAATTTTTTAAGATTAATCTTTTGAATTCTTATTCCCCATTTTTCGGAAACTGTAATAAATGAATGAGCACTTTTTGTCCATTTGATTTCTGATTTTTTTTCTAAATTTCTTAAGAATAGCTCAAATGGATTTCGAGTTTTTTTTCTAAAATTTGATGTCCATTCATCTCTGTAATCTGCTATCCACGGAATTTTGTGTTTTATAGATATTTTTTGAGCAATAGCAAAAGCCTCAAAAGGTCTTCCACTAGCAATTATTAAATCAATGGTTTCTAGGTTTAAACTTTTCTCAGAATATTTAATGAAATTATGAAAATTTATATTTTTTGCGTCAGCATGTATTAGAATTTGATTAATGAATGTGAAGATCTTACGTATAATTAATGAAATCTTTCCCTTTGAAAAATAATCCCGAAGTATTTTTTTTTTCCGAATATAATGTACTTCGTGATTTTCATACTTTTTGCAGTACGATAAATTCTCTTTTGGAGTGATTGTAATGTCTGTTTGATTTTTATCCCAAGTTCTTGTTAGTATGATTGGATAGTATCCAAATTTATTTAAGTTTTCAGCCCAAAATTGAGTCCTTTCACCTCCTACAAAATTAGACGGAGGATAGAAGTAGGATATGATTAGAATTTTCTTCAATTTCTTTTAAGTCTATTTTTATAAAAACTAGTAAGTGCTAATTTTATCTGTAAAAAAGAAGGGTGAATAAACCAGCTGTAAAATAATACTGGATATATTCTTATAGCTAATAATTTGCTGCCGTTCTTTCTTATTTCTCTGGTAGAGTATGTTATTAAATTGAATTTACGTAAAATGTAAGCGAATGTTTCTTTAAATGCATTCCCGTTTCCGATAATTTTGTGATGAATATTATCGCCGGTCTTAATTCTTTTATAAAAAAGTGTTTTATTTGAATGTTCTACATAATTTCCTTTGGTCAAATAATAACATAATGTAGGGTAGATATTGTTATACGGTGTATTCTTGTTAATCCACCACCATGTAGGGAATTTTACTTCTAATATATGTGCTCTTTTAAATAATCCATAACCAAAACCGTCGTCTGCATCTATAATGAAATTTCGAAGTCTTTTTACCGGTGATTTGTGTGAATATTTTGGTTTAGATATAGATTTTAACGAATTGTTTCGCTCATCAATTAAATCGTATTTGCAAAAAGCTACAATACTATCTTCATTTTGTTCTAGTAGTTTTACCAAATTTCTTAAAAAATCAGGGTGCCATAAATCGTCATCCGCTGCCCACATGAAATATGTATTATTAGATTTTTCTAACAAAAACTGCATGTTCTTTGAGATTCCTAAATTATTTGTCTGCCGTATATAAATAATACGATCATCTAACGCAGCATATTTTTTGCAAATTTCATCACTCCCATCTGTTGAGCCATCATCTGAAATAACCAGTTGAAAATCTATGAAAGATTGTTTGAGTATAGATTTTATAGATTGCTCTATGAATTCTATATCATTGAAAACTGGCATGCCTACGCCGATTGTGCTACTATTTTCTTTTCTTCCTTCCAAGTTTAAAAATGTATTGAAATGCAAGAAATGTTCCGTACTTTAAATCCCCTAAATTTTTAGGAAAATATGAAAAAGAGTAAATTGTAAATAAAAAATAGTGCTTTAGAACTAGTAAAAATGGTTTATTTATAGAGTAGCTGTAAGTTGAAAGATGAAGAAAAGATCGATATTCTCCGGAGGGAAAATCAGAAGAAAGGTTCTTTAACCAAGGAATCATATCAAGATCTTTTTGTAGCTCCTGTATTGTTACTCTGGCTGAAATACCTATTGTGCTTTTGCGGTATACACACATTGAATGTCCATAGTATTTAATTTTTCCAAATATGGCGACCATCGGATAGATTGCTCTCTCATTTGATAGAATCGTCGAAGGAATTCCGCCCGAATTGGTCCAAATTTTTCTGCGATAAATCAGAGACGATGTATGAAATTTTCTATGACCTAGCGTGTCATTAAGCGAATACTCTCCATCTTCCGTACTCCCGAAAAAACTATCATTACCTTTAATATCATCAAATATTATTTGGGATTGATGGCTGCACCCTGCATAATCTTTATTCTTCTCCAAAAAATCAACTTGGATCTCTATTTTCTTATTATCTGTCCAATAGTCGTCGCCATCTAGTAAAGCAATATAATCACCGGTGCATTGGTTATGTGTATTTATAAAGTTCGGCGTTAAACCTAAATTTTTATCATTGTAAATGGGCTTAATTATTTTTGGATACTTCTTAGCATATTGTTCTATTACTTTTTTGGTTTGATCTGTACTTTTGTCTTCACCAATAACCAATTCTATGGAATATTTAGTTTTTTGATGAACTACACTTTCTATCGCTTCTCCAATAATATCTTCTAAATTGTAAGCTATCATTACAACACTTACTAATGGTAGTTTATCATTGCTTTGTTGTTCCATTTACGTAGCTTTTAGGAAGTTTTTATTAGAATTTTTATAGGTGCCATACCTAAAGGGTAGGGATAAAGATTTAAAAAATACTTTAAAGAATTGTACATGAAAGTGCAAAAAGCTTTTTCGATATGCTTTATCCAGAAACCACATCAAAAGTAAATTTGTAAAAAAATTAAAGGTATAAAATATTATACTAAGATAAAGGCCTATTAGGCCTTTATGCTTTAAAACTAATAAACTTCGTGATAGTAAAGTTTGTCTAATTACCCAATCTTTATTCGAACTAGCGCCATGTATATGGCACACATTAGTGTTTTTTAGCTGAACAATATTTCCACCTAGATCTGTCATCCGTTTGCAAAGATCGATTTCTTCACAGTACATAAAAAAATCTTCATCAAAACCTTTAGCTAGTTCAAACATACTTTTCTTCATCATCATGAAGGAGCCCATAATTGCCTGGATCTTTCTAGTCTTAAAGGTGTATATCTTATCTATCAGGAGGTTATCTTTTAATATTTCAGTGTAATTCCCTATGTATGTATACGTCGATTTCTGTTTACGACCATTTGGGTAACTTAATATAGGTCCAATAATTGAATTTGGGTTGTTATTTAAATAGTCCAAACATACTTCTATTGAATTGTTTCTTAGTATTATATCAGAATTTAGTAATAAGATATTGGGTTTGGAAGCAAGTTGAACGCCTAGATTATTTGCCCTTCCAAATCCCATGTTGTAGTTTGTAGATTTCCAGATTACATCTGGATGTTGAGATGTTACGTAGTTCTGAGAGTTGTCTTGGGAGTAATTATCAACTACAATTATTTCCAATTCGATATTTGAAGTATGACACTTGATAGAATTAATACAGTTACGAGTTAATTCTGGTGTTTTAAAGTTGATTATTATAATGGATAGAGATCTATTCACTTAGAATTGATTTTAATTGATCGAAATCCATTAAATTTAAGTGTTCTTCTCGATTTTCATTAAAAACAGAGTATTCATAAAAAGGATTCAAGTTTTTAGATGAAGCCTTACTTTCAGATTTTTTTATTACACCCAACCCCCAATCTGAATCTATACAATATCCTTTTATGGGGAGTTCTATTCTGGCGCGATAAAAAGCTTTCCATGTTGTTCCATTCCAGTATTTTTTCGCAGGGGTTAAATCGAAGTAATAATCTTCTCGTGCAAAAAATTCATTTGGAGGATTGCAATCATGCAAAACTATGTAGCCATCTTTTTTTATAATACATAGAGCACTTTTAATGTCTTTATAAACCTGTTCTGCTGTATGTAAACCATCTATAAAAATCACATCAAATGTAGCCGGACATCCTTCAAACTCATTATTGAGATGTCTTTTAAAAAACTCATCACTTGTTAATTGAAAATCAACTGGGTTCGATTCAAATTCAATACCCGGATCAACGCTTATTTTTCTAAAAGCATTGATTTTATTAAAATTATCTGCTGGATTTCTAACACCAATTTCTAAGTATTCTGTATTCTCTGATGTTGACTTAGATAATAGCCAATTGATTAAATTAAATCTTAAAGGTCTTTTTTGGATTTCAAGTGCAATTAATTTTTCTGATTTAATTGTTCTAGGATTTTGTAGAAATGAACCTCCAGCAGCATAATATTTTCTTAATTTTTTATACATCTAGTTTCCAATTAATTTTGCCGAAGACATTACCATAGTTATAATCACCGTGTTTACTTAGGTCGGAGCTATTGTCAATTATACGAAAGTTGCAAATACCTTCTGCAACATCAATTTGTTTGATCATCGGAATATGAATAAACGTATGTATATTGTAGTTTCCTCGTGTCAACTGATTTGAGTCTATAGTAAGTTGTAATTTGGTCGATTGGTCGATTTTAGTTTCTCCTGAAAACACAGCATGTCCGAGATTGTTTTTTATTATTACGAACAAGGAGCAGTCATTATGCGGATTGTTAACTCCAATTTCAAAAATAATTCTGACCGTATCTGAAATAAGAAAATTCGTGCTTTCACTATCTATTTGAATTTTTTTGAAGAAATAGTCTTTTTTCTTATTAAGAACTTTAGGAATATAAACGGAACTTTTATTTGAGTCAAGATATTTAGTAATTGTGTGTTGAATGTTACCGTTGAGGTGAATTAAACCAGATTTCATTAATATTCCCTTCGAACACAGCTTTGTTATAGCCCCCAAATCATGACTTACAAAAATCACTGTCCTACCCTCCTTTGCAACGTCTTCCATCTTACCCAGACACTTCTTCTGGAACTCTGCATCTCCAACGGCAAGAACTTCATCGATAATAAGTATTTCAGGTTCTAGATGGGCAGCTACGGCAAATGCTAAGCGCACGTACATTCCAGAAGAATAATGTTTAACTGGAGTATCAATGAATTGTTTAACTCCTGAGAATTCTACGATTTCATCAAATTTTGCTTTTACCTCTTTGCGAGTCATTCCTAAGATTGTTCCGTTAAGATAAATGTTTTCTCTACCCGTTAATTCTGGGTGAAAACCAGTGCCAACTTCTAAAAGCGAAGCAACTCTTCCGTTTATTTCTATTCTACCTTCGGTAGGTTTTGTTATCTGAGAAAGTACTTTTAAAAGTGTTGATTTACCAGCACCATTTTTTCCAATAATACCAACAACTTCGCCTTTTTTTATTTCGAAGTTTACATCTTTTAGCGCCCAAAATTCATTACCCTTTTGCGCAGAACTTTTAAATACGCCAGAAAGCGTAGAACGCAGACTACTGTCTTTTTCTTTGCCGATAGTATATTTTTTACCAAGGCCCGTAACCTTTATAGCAATATTATCTTCCATTATACAAAATCTGCCATTTGATCTTCTACCTTCTTAAAATAGATTAAGCCTGTAATAAAGATAATAAATACTACTCCAAAAGAAATATACATCATGTTACCTGGAGGGGTTCCTCCAAAAATTGACCATCTAAAACCTTGCACAACTCCTGCCATGGGGTTTAAATAGTAAAAGGCCATTGCCGTAGTACCTAATCGGTCAGATGCTTCTGTAACAGGATAGGCTACAGGTGTAATGTATAAACCAAGTTGCACCATAAAGGGTACAATATGTTGAAAATCTCTAAATCTAACGGTTAATGCACTTAGCCAAACACCAACTCCAAGCGCTGCTATCATTCCAATAGCAATAAATATGGGAGCCATCCAAATGTTAGTTGACGGAACAACTCCGTAATAAATCATTAGCACAATTAATATGATTAGCGTAATTCCAAAATCAATTAAACCAACAACAGCTTTAGAAAGTGGAACAATAAGTCGGGGAAAGTATATTTTTTTAATCATACCCTGACTCTGAATAATTGAATTACCAGAGTTACTCATCACGAAAGAAAAATAGGTCCAAACACTTAACCCAGAAATGGTAAAAAGCAAGTGTGGAATTTCTCCTGTTTGAACATTAGCAAAAGTTTTAAAAACCAAACTAAGAATTAATAATGTAACCACTGGTTGAATGAAGGCCCAAAGAAAACCAACTGTTGTTTGCGCATAGCGTACTCTAAAATCTCTCCAAGATAAGGTTAGGAATAAATCTTTATATCTTAATATCTCCTTAAAATCGGGGAAAATTGTTTTGGAATTAGCGTCTATTATTTTTTTCACAGTTTGCAGTAATAAGCCTAACAAATATAGTACTTTGGTACAGAAACTGAAAACTTACCTTAGGTTTTGCTTTTTTAACTTCTTTACACACAAATTAGATTCCTTATCTTTGCACTCTTAAATGGAAAAACCAAGAAGAATACTGTTTTTAGATATGATGCGCATGGTTGCCTTGTTTATGATGATTCAAGGGCACACACTTTATGCATTTATTGAAGAAGAGATGAGGGATGGTGGTACTGTTTTCTTTTCTATTTGGCGCAGTCTAAGAGGATTTACAGCACCCTTTTTTCTTTTTATAACAGGTGCGGTTTTTATGTTTCTCTTGCTAAAGAACCACACTGAAGATAAAATAAACCCACGAATTAAGATTGCTTTGAGACGCGTGCTGACCCTTTTCTTTTGGGCATATTTTCTAAATTTTAATTTCGATATTTTTAGATACGGTTTACTAGATGGCTATTTGATTCAGCTTTACAGGGTTGATGTTTTACATGTTATCGGAGCAGGGTTGTGTTTGATGTTGCTAACTTATAGCCTTTATTCTTCTAGAAAAGTACTATTTCTTCCCTTTTTGATCATCTTATTTGTGCTTCCCATGTATTTAAATTGGATGGTAACAGGTGTAGATTTTTCAGAAGATTTACCTAATTTTCTTCGACCATATATAAATGGAACAAACGTAGATACAATGTTTCCGCTTGTACCTTGGTTAACCTACATAATGGGTGGAGCGATTTTAGGAGTTTTTATTTTTACCAAACAAAGAAAAGAAGGCTACGAGAAAACACTGTGGATTTACCTTCTGCTAACAGGATCCGTTTTTTATCTTATTAGTATGGTAGGAGATAGTTTTGAGCGCTACTATTTTGGAGAAAGCTTTTTTTGGACGAAAAGTCCGAATCTTGTTTTTTACAGAATGGGTTGTGTAATTATCTTCGGAGGCTTAATGGCTCTTTTCGCCTTGAGAATAAATACCTTACCAAAGTTGTTAAGACAAATGAGTCAGAATACACTCTGGCTTTATATATCTCATCTACTTATTATTTATTCTGTTGGCGAACCATTGATATATACAATTTATGGTGAGCACCATCGATTTGGGATAGTGGGTGCTTTACTTATTGTTATGATTATGTTTGCGCTTATGGTAGCACAGACAAAGTTTATTGTTTGGAAAAATAAAAAAGGAGGATACGGAAGTTTATTGCGTTTTAGAAATTATATAGAAAGAGAATAATACCTTTTTTGATAAAAAAGAGAGAAGCTCTTTTGGAACTCCTCTCTTTTTCTACTATTACTTATGAAACCTAAATCTTTGTTGCTATATAAAATTTAGACTTTTCCTTTGTTTAATAACACCTATCGTGCTAAAGGTTACATTCTAAACTTTTTAGGATTCAGGTTGTTTTATTTTTTGTCACAAAATATGTTAATTAAAAATTGTCAAAATCGGGTTGACGCATGGTTACAAATGATTTTAAAACAACTTCGCCGATGTTGGGAACTGTAATGTGTATGAGATACGTTCCAGATGCGACAGGTATGTCTTCAATATTTCTTAAATTCCAATCTTGGAATGTAAGCGGATTATCTTTTTGAAAGGTTCTAATTAGTTTTCCAGATAAGTTATATATCCTCATCGTACAACGCTCTGGTAAATTGGTAATTTTAATGCGCGTATCTAATCTGCCGTTTTCATACTCAGAAAATGCATTGTATGGATTTGGGACAACATTGATTTCCGTAAGCACCTCAGATAAGATATCAGAACGGTTAAACTCAGTAATATAGTTTTTTGTTGAAAAACCATAAAGTGGTAAAGCATTATTTTCTCCAGTAGCAGTGTATGCTTCATACTTTCTATTTACGCGTAGTTTAATACGTACGTCAGAATCTAATAAATTAGTACCTGGTGCTAAGATGGGATAAAGCACCCACATACAACTTCTGTATAGTCGTGTAACATCTATTTGATTTAAGTTGTTTTGATTGAGTGTTGAGGTGAATTTGCTTAAATCTCCATTGTAGTATGTGGTGCCGTTATTGTATTCATCTGCAGAAAAAACATAGATTGTATGCATTCCGCCCAATTTTGGTGCATTTGCCGAGTTAAATAGGTTGGAGGTAGGATTCCATTTCATATCTGCACCATTTTCTCCGGATAAGAAAGAGTTTTCTCCAAATGCGATGTTTAATCTCTTTCCAGACTCAAGGTCTATAGCGTATCCTGGGAAGTAACTACAGCCAAATTCTCCTTGAATTTCGTTTCCATCAATGTCTAAAGACGCACTATTTCTCAATGCAAAAGAGGTACCTTGGTTTTGATTTAATTGGTAATCTCTACCCGTTTCAATTACAGCAGCTTTTGTCCATTTGCTCTTATCTTTGGTAATTACAAGGTCTATGCTTTTTGTTAACCCAACCTGTGAAGTGCTTATACTTGAATTAATTGTTGCACTATCTAGGGCACCTTTTAAATCCCCTACAGGCATTCCTGTAAGCTGATATCCAACCAAACCATACGGAGAAACGGTTCCGTTTAATAACTGAGGATAAGTTTTTTCATCATCAATAGAGCTTCTGTCGTTAAAATTGCAAGGATTAAAGTCGCCCAAACTCGGATTGCACTCATCTGCCGTTGCTTGAAATGTACCAGAGCGAATCCAATTGTTATAAAAATAAGCATCGTTATCTTCTAGTCCAGTTAACCATTGTTTACTAGAATCTGCAAACTCAATTGATGCATCTAGTGGAGCTGTATATTTAATATTAGGTCCTTGTAGAACATAATCCGTTTGTTCTAAGGTGATGGATATACCCCATTCAGGAATGATTTGTTCGTTAAAGATATTTATGGTCTGATCTGATGTGATTGAATCTCCAGAGATTAATTCATATAATGTCCAGCTTGCATCATCTAACCTTCCGTTTTGATCTTCATAGAATTTCAATTTAAAATCGCCATTTTTAATGTTTAGCGGATCGATAACTTTTACCGCAATTGGCCCACCATTTGGAGCATAAGTAAGTTCGTTAATACTTCCGTTTTCTATTATTTGATTTTCGCTTTCTTCACTAATTTCGAGCACTCTACCACCATTGCCGGCCCCATCAATTCGTGTAATTGGAAACTCAAATCCATACCCTACACTGCTAAAGGTTCCATTTGCTTCTGGTGAAGGAGAGTGCGGAATAACCTCTAAGGTTCTAACTTCTCCAATAGGAGCTTTTCTAGAAGATAAATAAGGTTTTTGTTGTCCGTCTATACTATTTGGATCACTAGGATCATATGTTTTATAGTTGTTGTGTGCATAAGATATAGCCATGTAATAATAGCGTTTGAAATTTACTAGCTTTTTATCCGTTCCTGTTGCAAAAGCATCTTGAGTAAGTGAAACACTGTGCCTAATTCCGGTGTTTTCTCCGTCTACTTTTAAGCTAGGAACTGCAATCTGAAGTTGCTCATTAAATTCGTAGTTAATGAGTTTGGAAACGGAGTCCTTGATGTCACACTGAAAAACTAATCTAGCCTTGTCAATATCGCTCAAGTCAGAAACTGATATTTCTTTTCCAGACAATTGAAATACTTGATATCCTTGAAATCTATAGATTCTATCAATATCGTCATCTCCTACAATAAAAGGGTCTTTTTCTTCGTAATCCTCATTCTTATTATTAGAGTTATTTGGGTTAGATAGCATTAAGATTACTTCATTTTCTAACTCTTGAGCAGTTAAATCTGGGGCGTGTGGACCATCGATTACACGAAAACAGTTTTCAAACAAGGCTTGCGCTTTATCATCTGCTATTCTTAAGGTTTCAACAGATGCAAAAGGGTCAGATTCTCCGCTGCGCGACCAAACTACGCCTATGGTTATATTGTTTACGGCGCCCGGCTTTAGAACAAATGGTCCTGCACTTTGAGCAAATCTTCTGTCGAAGGGTTGGTTTCCTGCTGTTTGTTCTGTCCATTCAGGTTGCGGAACACCATTGGTTCCCCAGCCTAACGGGTCTGTATCTCCTGGGAACATAAAATCTGCTTCTATGGCAGGGTTTCCTCCTCCAGAGGTATGGCCATTTCCTCCGTATAAAAAACGAGTTCCGTCTTTCCAAAAACCACTTAAATAATTGTAATAGTCAACCGCATTAATAGGATCAGTTGTATTTATATCAGCACTTCCTCCGGTATTGTTATAATATAAAAACCTGCGCATTCCAAATCTTTCATTATCTATAATACCATCCCCGTAGCCTATTCCATTTAATGCTTCATTGGGTCCTATTCCGAAAGCGTTATCGATGCCATCATCGTCTTGATAAGGTCCTTCAAAGAAATCTACACCAACGGCAGCTGGCTGATTACCGTACCCTAGAAAACCGCCTTCGTCTGCATCAAATGCAGTTCCATTGTAGGAGTAACCCAGACCTCTTGATACATCGCAGCCTACGTAATCATCAAAGGGCCCGCCTAGAGCAACATCTACCATTGCCCCAAAATAGGTGTCTTGTAAAGTTTGTGTACTTCTATTGATAAGCTCGTAATTGTAGAAAGTCATATTATTAATCTGGTCATTTGTAGCAAAGGCAAATGCTTGCGCTCTTATTTCCATTCCAATTGGGTCTCCGCCAGTTTCTGTATGGATATTTCCTTTATCATTTATAACCCACCATAAGTTTTCGTCTCCAAAAACGGTTACGGTTCTATCGGATCTACAGTTAATGTTATTTTCTAAATCATACCAAGGATAATCACCTTTTGTCCAATCGTAGTTTCCATCTTCGTCTCTATCAAAGAAAGGAGCCAAGTAATAGTCTTGTCCAATAGACGGATCGCCATGGGCAGGCCAATCTTTTATAAATAAAGGAATTTCGTAATTTGGAAACAAAGAACTCTGTAAACTGGTTCCGTTTTGTTGATCAAGTAAGCCTGTTGTAAACCAGGCATCAAACTCGCGCACCTCATCTTGATTAGAATAAAAGTGTTTGTCGTATTTCTGGCATTGTTCCGAGTCGATAGTTGCATTTCCAATAGATAGTGGACCCGTCCAGTAGTCATTACCATTTCTATAACGCAAGGCTGCAAGTTTTAATTGTCCGTTTACATCTTTACCGCCTAACCAAAGTGCCGAGGCGAAAAGTGCCATGATTCCTGAGCCTTTTGGGACTTCGTATTGACTAAAATTTTGACCTTGTATTTGCCAAAGATTTCCTGCGGTATGGATAAGTGCAGAAACATTATTTAATTCTAAAAAGGTAGATGTATTGGCTGGCGGACAAGATCCGGCTTTTACTTGTAGATTGTTAATTTCTACCGTTTCAGATCCCATGTAAGGTTGAGCAAAAACCAAAAAAGGCAAGAACAGGGCAATACATCCAAGTTTTTTCATAGCAATACTTTAGTACTGCTAAAGTAAAGCAATTAAGTAATAAAAGAAAACGATTGAATTACATTATTAGAGTAATTCTACAAATCTAACCAATAGCTGCTGTATGTTTAAATATGCACTATATGAGAGTTCTTCGTAGGTGTCAAAAATATCGTGATAATGCTTGTTGGCGCCCATGGTGTAAATGAAAAAAGCTGGCACACCTTTTTGTGAAAAGTAATAATGATCCGAGTTGGCAGTTGGACCTCTTTTTTTGATTTTCGATAAGAAGTTTTCTTCTTTATTGAGCTTGTCTAATACTTCAAATTCTTTTTTATGTTCGGTCGCATTTACAACTGTAATACCTTCTTCTCCTGAGCCCATAATATCTAGATTTAGGAGAAATTTGATTTTCTTTAGTTTAAAAAATGGATGATTCACAAAGTATTCAGAGCCAACAAGGCCTGCTTCTTCGCCTGCAAATGCAATAAAAACAAGATTGTATTTAGAAGGGTTCTCTTTAAAATATTGTGCAAGTGTAACGAGCATAGTTGTACCAGACGCATTGTCATTTGCTCCAGGGAAATAGGTGTTTTCGCCCATTCTTCCTAAGTGATCATAGTGGGCTGTAAAAACGATGGTTTTGGCACATTTTCTTTTTGCTGGTAGGTGTGCAATTACATTTTTAGAGGTGTGCTTTACAAATTCAGCTTCGATATTTACTCTAAAAACGGCACCCTCTTTATAGATAGAGTCTTGTACAATTAATATTGGATGTTTAGCTTGTTTTCGACCAACTGACCAAGTGAATTTTTGGTGAGTTAAAAAAACTACAGGAGCAAAGTCTGATAAACCAATAAGAGATGCCATCATCTCTCGTTCTGTTTTTGCAGACACGTTTCGCGTATCAATTAAAAACGTATTTTTTTTCTCAGATTGTACAATTTCAAAAACCGCTTGTATTTGTTTTTTATCTGTTAACATTAGAGAATCTAAAATGGCAGGTACTAATTGCCCATCAAATTCGGAAGAAGTACTGTGTACGATAAAATGTTTGCCTGGTATTAACTCTTTATTATTGTATTCCACAGATAATGAACCAGGAAACGTATTTACATCAAGATCAAAAGTTTGGAAAAAACTATCTTTTATAGGAGTTAGGCCTACTTTTTTAAATTCATCTGCCAGAAATTCGGCAGCAATATTATCACCATTGTTTACATATCCTCTTCCGTGAAAAGAAGGTGAGCAAAGTGCTTCAGTTATTCTTTTAGCTTCGGTAAGCTGACCAAAACAGGTAGTAGAAATAAGGAATAAAATCAGTGGTAATTTATGCATATCTACGTTCTACTTTTCGCACAAACTCTTCTACAATTTCTTGTTCTAAATCCCACTCATTTGATACGGCTATTTCACTTAGCTTTTGTCTGGCCATTTCAGGGGTAGACTGCGTGTCTAAAATCTCAATTGCTTTATTGAAGAAATCAGAATTTCCATTAAAAAGGTCATTTATAACCTGCATTTTTTCATTTAATCCAAAGGCACTTTTTAGAGTGTCTATTTTACTTGCACTCATTTTTCCGAGGAAAGAGTCGTCTTCTGATTTTGCAAAACGTTCGTGAAACGAAGCGTACTTTTCTTCATCTATCTGTTCTAAAATAGAAGATTGCTTTTCAATTATTTTTTGTGATTCTGGTTCAGGTTGTTGCTCTTTTTTTATTTCTGGATTAAATGCGTTTTCTTTTCTATCTGTTTGAGCGGGCTTCTCAGAATCAAAAATAGAGAAGTCTATCTCTGGATTTTCTACACTTGGATTTGAAAAGTCAAACCCAACTTCTTCTTGGGTTTTTGTAGGTTCTTCAATTTGCTCAACTGCTTCTTCAATTACCACGTTTTTAGCTGAACGCTTTTTTTCGTATACACTTTGTTCAATAGCTTTGTATTGAATAACAACCATTTTCTCGTGCAATTCTCTAGAAAGCTGAACCATCTCTTCTAAGTCAAATTCACTTAAATTTCCTGTTTCTAAGTCTTTATTTAATTCAACTAATCGTGCTACTATTTCTGATTGTGTATTTGCCATATTTCTAAACTAAAAATGAGGTAAAACCTCTTGAATTTTCAACAATTTGTAAGATTTACTAACGCAGTCGTACTTACGTCGCTAAAATTACCCAATTTAGCAACCAAAGTTACGGTGTTTTTCCACACAACGAAAACAAAATTCTTCTATTTTTAAGGAAGCTATTGTTGATATCGTACCCATTTAATGAAAAATAGTTTATGTTTTTAGAGCAATTTCCTGAAGAGGGAAAAAGTCACGGTTGGTTAGAAGTAGTTTGCGGTTCTATGTTTTCAGGCAAAACCGAAGAACTTATTCGTCGGTTAAGACGGGCAGAGTTTGCTAATCAAAGTTTTTTGCTTTTTAAACCAAAATTAGATAATCGGTATAGCGATGATCAAATCATATCTCATGCCGGTGATCAGTTCGACGCGATAAACATTGAAAATCCTGCTCAAATATTAACCTATTGGACAGAACAGAAAGTGGTTGCCATTGATGAGGTTCAATTTTTTGATACTACTATTTTGGGTGTGGTTAGTGAGCTTGCTTCAAAAGGTGTGCGGGTTATTTGTGCAGGACTGGATATGGATTATAAAGGGAAGCCCTTTGGTCCGGTGCCATACTTAATGGCAGCAGCAGAATACATTACGAAAGTGCACGCAATTTGTGTATCTTGTGGTAATTTAGCACAGTTTTCGCATAGAACGGTTAAAGAAGACAGCCAAGTGCTACTTGGAGCGGTTGAGAAATACAAACCTTTGTGTAGAAATTGTTTTAATAAAATAGAGCATTGAAGTTAAAACTAACACATCAGGAATTTTCATTACTTATTGAAGCAAAAACACTTCAAATTAATGAGGGAATAATTGATGCTGTAGCATGGGATTCTAGATTAATCGTAAACCAAAAGAATCTCGTTTTTTTTGCACTAGTTACACCCTCAAATGATGGACATCTTTACGTTTTAGAAGCGTATCAAAAAGGAGTTAGATCTTTTGTGGTTTCAAAAGATATTTCTTTGCCCCATGATGCAAGTATTTTTAAAGTGGATGATACCATGGAGGCAATACAATTATTGGCGTATAAGCATAGATTGAAATTCAGCCTTCCCGTTATTGCAATAGCAGGTGGTTACGGAAAAACAATTGCAAAAGAATGGTTGTATTTTTTCTTAAAAGAAGAATTTAATATTGTTCGTAGCCCTAAAAGTTACAACACACCCTTAGGAATTGCATTGAGTATTTTAGAGTTAAATGAACAGCATACACTCGGGATTTTTGAAGTAGGTATTTCTAAGCCTGACGAAATGCAACTTTTAGAGCAGGTCGTAGATCCCACATTAGGAGTTTTTACCGGTATTGAAAATGCGAATGCAGTTAATTTTGAAAGTGAAAAGCAACGATTGAATGAAAAATTGAAGTTGTTTAAGCACACAAATTTTGTGTTTACTAAAGCTACTTTTCAAAGTGTTTTTAGAAGAAATAAGTTGAACGGTGTTTTTTGCTCAGAGCAAGCAGTAGAAATAGCTGCCAAATCAAATATAGCCTTTAAAGAAACCTTAGCTATTTGTATAGAAATAGCACTCTTCTATGGTATTTCATTGCCTGTAATCGAGCAAAAAGTAGCGAAGTTGCCTGCGGTATCTTCTCGTTTGGAGGTACTTGAAGGCATCAATAACAATACGATTATAAATGATACATATTCGTTAGATGAAAATAGTCTACGTATTGCTTTAACTTATCTCTTGCAGCAAAATGAAAAAGAGCAAAAATTCTTGGTATTAAATGATTCTGAGCTAAGCATAGAACAAAAAGAAGAGATTGCTTTAATTACAAAGGATTATGAGATTGACGGAACGCTTTTTGTAACCAATCAAGACTATAACAAGTTAGATACGATTTATAACAGTTACTTGCTTTTCAAAGGGAATTATCAATCTACGTTGAAGTCTGTTGTAAATCAATGTATTAAAAAAAAGCATGAAACATGGCTAGAAGTAAATCAATCTAAGATTGCTTCAAATATAAATTTACTCAAAAGTAATTTGAAGCCAGAAACACGTGTTTTAGCTATGCTCAAGGCTTCGTCTTACGGTTCTGGAGATGTTAAAATGGCTCATTTTCTTGCACAGCGTAAAATAGATTATTTTGGAGTTGCTTATGCAGACGAAGGAGTTGCTTTGCGAAATAAAGAAATTAATATTCCTACCATAGTTATGAATGCAGAACGCAATGCGTTTAGAGATATCGTAAACTATAAACTCGAGCCTGCAATTTATTCTTTGTCTCAACTAGAAGACTTGGTACACGTACTTATACAGCTGGGTAAGAAGAACTATCCAATTCATATTAAACTTGAATCTGGTATGAATAGGCTTGGCTTTTTAACTGGCGAGTTATCAGAACTTTTGGCCATATTAAATACGCAACCAGAAGTGTATGTGAAAAGTATATTTTCGCACTTGGCAACTGCTGGTTCTGATGAGGAGTATGTTCATAAGCAGGTAAGTCATTTTACGCAAAATGCACAAATTCTTTTAGATGACCTAGACGAAGAACCCTGGTTACACATTTTAAACTCTGAAGGAATTCAGCTGTATCCAGAATATCAAATGGGCATGGTACGATTAGGGATAGCCATGTATGGTATTGGTTCTAATCCTGCTTTAAAAGAGGTGTTGCGTTGGAATTCTCGAATTTCTCAAATTAAGGTTTTAAAAGCCGGTAGTACCGTAGGGTATGGTAGGGCATTTAAGGCAAATCGAGATATGAAAATTGCGGTAATACCTGTTGGTTACTCAGACGGATTTAGGAGGTCTTTAGGAAATGGCGTTGGGGAAGTCTATATTCAGGATAAACCCTGTATGGTAGTAGGTAACGTGTGTATGGACATGTGTATGGTAGACGTTACAGATGTAGAATGCGTTGAAGGCGATATTGTAGAACTTATTGGCACATTTATCTCATTAAAAACCTTAGCAGATAAAATGCAAACGATACCTTATGAAGTTATGACAGGAATATCTAAGCGCGTTCCACGTGTATATATTAAACAGTCTTAACTATAACAAGTCGTTCGCCAAATTAGCTAGAGCAGAGCGTTCTCCTTTTTCTAATTTTATGTGACTAAATAATTGTTGGCCTTTAACCCGATCAATTAAATAAGCTAAACCGTTACTGTTTTCATCTAAGTATGGTGTATCAATTTGATGCACATCTCCTGTAAAAACAATTTTAGTGTTTTCTCCGGCTCGGGTAATTATTGTTTTAACTTCATGTGGAGTTAAGTTTTGCGCTTCATCTATAATGAACATAATATTACTTAAGCTTCTACCTCTTATGAAAGCTAAGGGTGTAATCATTATTTTGCCTTCTTCTTGCATGTCTAAGATAGCCTTATGCTTGCGTTCATTTTCTCCGAATTGTGCTTTTATGAATTTAAGATTATCCCAAAGTGGTTCCATGTACGGAGAAATCTTATCGTTTGCATCTCCAGGTAAAAATCCAATATCTCTATTGGATAAAGGTATGATAGGTCTGGCTAAGATTATTTGATGAAATTGTTTGTGTTGCTCTAAAGCCGAAGCTAAAGCTAAAAGCGTTTTACCCGTTCCAGCAACGCCCTGAAGTACTACAAGTTTAATATCTGGATTGGTAAGTGCATGTACTGCAAAAGCTTGCTCCGCATTTTTAGGCTTAATGCCATAGGTAAAGCTTTTTTCAACTCGTTCGATTTGATTCGTTAATGGATTGTAGTTGGCCAATGAACTTGCGTTGTCATTTTTTAAGATATAAAATCCGTTTGCTGTTTTCTTTTCGCCTAGAATGCCATTTTCATCTACTTTACCTTTATTAAATAATTCGCGAATAATTTCGGCATCTATGTTAGTAAGCGTTTGTAGGCTCGACTTATCTAGCTCAATCTCATTTACTTTTCCGGTCTCATAATCTTCTGCTAAAATACCGAGAGCTTTCGCTTTAATTCTTAGGTTTATATCTTTTGTTACCAGCACAACCTCTCTTTTGGGTTCTGCTTCTTTTAAAAATAGTGCGCTGTTAATTATCTTATGGTCATTTTTCCCTTGTGCATAAACCGTTTCCGCATTAAGTCCTTTTGGATGATGGTCGAGTGAGATTTTGAATTTCCCTTTCCCTTTTCCTAAGGAAGTCCAATCTTGTAATGATTTTTTTCCGTTTGAGCATTTATCAATAAAACGAATTACCTCTCGGGCAGAGAAATTCTTGGTTTCGTTTCCAACTTTAAATTTATCGAGTTCTTCTAGAACCGTTATCGGTATAGCTACATCGTTGTGCGTAAATTGATTGATAGAATTAAAGTCGTGAAGAAGAACTGAGGTATCCAATACAAAAATCTTAGCTTTTTTTGCCATAATAAGTGCTTTGGTTAAAGTTAACAAGCTTAAAAGCGCTGTATATCTGAAGTACAGTCTTTTATTAACAAATTTGCTAACACCTTAATTTAGTTTTAAATAAAAAAGCGATAGACATTAGTTTATCGCTTTTCACGTTATGAAACAAAAAACTAACGGTTTACGGTACCCGTCGGATTTGTAGCAACTGAATTATTATTTAAACTGTAAAGAACATGATCCGCTGCACTTGTAGGCACATTTCCTACTAATGGTTTTAATGTAAAAGGATTAGGTGAGTTGTCTGGTGAAGGCTCAACAGAGATTACAATTGTTTGTTCAGATAAATCAACCGGAAATGTTAGTCCCATTGGTGCGTTTTGTAAAAAATCTTCTCCAGGAAATGCGGGTCCAGCTGAAAGTGTAGCACTATAAGGTGCTGCTTCGTCAGTACCCGTTGTTGAAGTAAATGTACCTGTGCTTATTGGCGTACCATTTATAACCGCCCAACCTTCGTATTTCCACCCTGTAGGTAAAGTCGGTAAGTTTAAACTTGCTCCTGGGCCTGCTGCTGGATCCAAGAACCATACACCGCTATTTTCGTCATCCATCATCCCACCGTCTGTAGGGGTTGCGAGAATATATCCACCTGTAGATTGAGAAAAATCATTTCCCAAGGCTGCAGCGTGGGTTATTGCAAGATTAGCTGTAGTACCGTTAAAGTCTCCTGCAATTATTTTTACATCACTAGGCGCAGGGTCATTGTCTATTGTAGGCTCTATTGAAATAATATAGGCTGTTGCTGCATTAACGTCTGCTGTTGCTAAGCTAAATACACTTTGAGACGGAATCCCAGAAGCATCAACAGAAAATATCCCAGCAGATTTTGGGGTTCCATTAACAAGTAGCCAACCTTCGTATTTGTAATCTGGCCCTAAATCTTCTAATCCAGTTAAATCTAAAGTAATTGCTTTTGTATCCTGTGTTGGGGTCGGAGCTGTTTCCGTATCTTCTTTTTTACAAGAGGAAAGTGCCAAACTTCCAACAATAAGAGATGTAATCGTAATTTCTAGTGCTTTCATAATAAATCGTTTTATAGTTATTTGTTATCTGTTCGATATACTAATCGTGTACTTACTTTTTCTAGGTTGTTTTAGTGTTTAATTGTCTGTTTATAAACCTATAAGGATTTTTGAAGTAAGTTTTCATCTCGATGTACGACAAATGATATTTTCTTGATAGCGAATGCAAATGCTATTGAATCTTCGAACATTTCTATATCTTTATTAAAAATTATGAACATGTTTCGCGTATCCCTTTTTATCCTGTTGTTTGTGCAATTTGCTTCTGCTCAAGTAAGAATGACCAATCATACAAGATCGTCTTTGTTGCTGCTAGATGCTGCGGTAAAAGAAAACAACCTTGAGAAAATCAACGAATTAACCACTGCTTTGCCGATTAGAAATATGTTTGGTTATGAGGTAATTGCATGTGTAGCTAAGGTTCAGGATAACTTTCAGAGCCCAAATATTTTTGTAGGAAGTAAGATAGATGGTATTGCAAGTTTATACACTAAAACTACAGATATACAAGAATTAATTAATCACCCGAAGATCGATTATCTGCAAATTGCACAGAAAATTGTTCCTTTAATAGATGAGGCAGTTGCTGATGTTAGGGCAGATAGTGTTCATTTAGGGATAGGACTTAATCAACCATATACAGGCAAAAATGTAATGATTGGAATTACAGATTGGGGATTTGATTACAGTCATCCAAATTTTTACGATACGCTCCTTAATCAAACTAGAATTCATGCTGTTTGGGACCATTATCGAACAGATGGTAATTCTCCTGTAAACTATAATTATGGCGTTGAATATGCAACACCGCAAGACATTGTGGCTGCCCAATCAGATACTTTTAATGTTTATGGATATGCTTACCATGGTTCGCATGTTGCTGGTATTGCTGCTGGTAGTGGTGCTGGAAATCCTAACTTGAGAGGAGTAGCCTTTGAGTCTGACTTACTGTTTACTACTTTTTATCATGATGAAGCTTCAGTAATGGATGCTTTTGCTTGGATGAAAGAGAAGGCAGATAATGCTAATAAGCGCTTAGTTGTGAATATGAGTTGGGGTTTGTATCATTTAGGTACCCTAGACGGCACATCAATTTTAGGGCAAATTTTAGATAGTTATACCGCTCAAAATGTCGTGTTTGTTACTTCTGGAGGTAATAATGGTGACGTTGATTTTCACTTAATGCATACGTTCAATAACGATTTAATTAGGACCAAGGTAGATTTCTACCCTTATAGTGCAAATCCTAATATGTGGGGGCAAAGTCTAACCATGTGGGGAACGCCTACAAATAGTTTTGAAACGCGGTTCGAAGTAAAACAAGGAGCAAATACAATTGCTGTATCTCCTTGGTATAATACAGTTTCTGCAGCTAATTACGTAGATACTTTTATAGTGATTAATACAGATACTATTTTTTACAACCTAACGATGGAAGATGCGCATCCTTTGAATCAAAGACCGCATGCCCGTTTAAGAATAAAGAATACCAATACGTCACTCGCCATTATTCTAAATACAAAAGCCTCTGGAGGTACAGTGCACTTTTGGAATGTAGTTGAATTAACCAATGATTTGGGAAATTGGGGTATGCCTTTTTCTATATCAGGCGCAGGAACCATTGCTGGTAATAACGAATATGGTATAGGCGAACCTGCTTGTAATGCAGCGGTTATTTCTGTTGGAGCTTATCGGTCAGAGTACACATTGAGTAACGGTAGCTTGTTTGGAGGTACGCTGGCAAGTTTTTCGTCAGTTGGACCAACTTTAGATGGACGAATTAAACCGGATATTAGCGCTCCTGGCAGATCTGTAACTTCAAGTTTAAATTCATTTTCAAACGTTAATCCTACAGTATCTACAACAGTTAATTTTAATGGAATTGACTATCCTTTCGGTAGTTTAAGTGGAACCTCTATGTCTGCTCCTGTTGTTTCAGGAGTAGTAGCTTTATTGTTAGAAGCAGATCCTAATTTAACACCGCAACAAGTAAAAGATTTTATTCAACTTACTGCAAGATTAGACGATAAAACAGGAGTAATTTCGGCTCCTGGTTCTGTAGAGTGGGGAATGGGAAAAGTAAATGCGTATCATGCCATTCTTGGAATTTTAGGTTTGGCGCACGTATCAAACGAAAAGACTTCTCAATTTAAGGTTTATCCAAATCCTTCGAACGGAAGATTTAATATTGATGGTTTGGCAGTTGTTGCTAATTATAAATTGATTTCATTGCAAGGGAAAGTTGTTCAAACAGGAAGTATTAGCTCAGAAATAGATTGTAGTACATTAGAATTGGGTACTTACTTTTTGTTCATTGATGGCATTGAAGAATGTTTTAAACTGGTGTTGAATCGTTAAAATACTTAGCGCATAAAAAAACCCAACCAATCGGTTAGGTTTTTTGTTTCTATACATTTTTTATTATAAATCAAACTTAATACCTTGGGCTAAAGGTAACTCAGTTGTATAATTTATAGTATTTGTTTGTCTTCTCATGTAGATTTTCCATGCATCAGATCCAGACTCTCGTCCTCCTCCTGTTTCTTTTTCTCCACCAAAAGCTCCACCAATTTCAGCTCCAGATGTTCCAATGTTTACGTTTGCAATACCACAATCAGAACCAGCAACAGATAAAAACTTTTCTGCTTCACGTAAGTTTGTTGTCATAATAGCAGAAGATAAACCTTGTTTTACACCGTTTTGAATTTCAATTGCATTATCAACTTCTCCAGAATACTTTAATAAGTATAAAATTGGTGCAAAAGTTTCGTGTTGAACAATCTCATATTCGTTTTTAGCCTCAACAATTGCTGGCTTTACATAACATCCAGATTCGTAACCTTCTCCTTCTAATACTCCGCCTTCAACTAAAATTGTTCCGCCTTCGGCTTTTACTTTTTCTAATGCAGCTAAGTACATGTTTACAGAATCTTTGTCTATAACAGGTCCTACATGGTTACTCTCATCTAATGGGTTACCAATCTTAAGCTGTTTGTATGCATTCACAATTACGTCTTTTACTTTATCGTAAATTGAATCGTGTATAATTAATCTTCGTGTAGATGTACATCTTTGTCCACCAGTACCAACTGCACCAAATACAGCACCTGGAACAACAATTTTTAAGTCTGCATCTGGCGTAATAATCATTGCGTTGTTTCCGCCTAGCTCTAATAATGATTTTCCAAGACGAGCACCAACAGCTTGTGAAACGGATTTACCCATGCGTGTAGATCCAGTTGCAGAAACGAGAGGTACGCGAGTATCATCTGCCATTTTCTTACCAATTTCAGCTCCACCAATTACTAAACAAGATACACCTTCTGGAATATCATTATCTGCAAATACTTCTTCGGTAATTTTTTGACAAGCAATGGCGGTTAAAGGTGTTTTTTCTGATGGTTTCCAAATACAAACGTCTCCACAAACCCAAGCCAATGCAGTATTCCAATTCCAAACGGCAACTGGAAAATTAAAAGCAGATATAATACCTACTACTCCTAATGGATGGTATTGTTCGTACATTCTGTGTCCAGGACGTTCTGAGTGCATAGTTAAACCATGTAGCTGTCGTGAAAGTCCAACTGCAAAATCACAGATATCTATCATTTCTTGTACTTCTCCTAAACCTTCTTGTAAAGATTTCCCCATTTCATATGAAACGAGTTCTCCTAATGGTTGCTTGTAGTCTCTTAATTTTTCTGCTAGTTGACGAACAACTTCTCCTCTTAGCGGAGCTGGTTTCATGCGCCATGTTTTGAAAGCTTCTTGTGCCTTTTCAACAGTTTTATCGTAATCTGCTTCGGTAGCAGAATTAACTGTAGCAATTAATTTTCCATCTACTGGTGAGTATGATTCAATTTTTTCTCCTTTAGTTTCGAACCAAACGCTACCTGTTGATGCACCGTGGTTTACAGATTCTATTCCTAACTGACTTAATACTTCTTGGATGTTAACTCCGGTCGTTACTTCAGACATTGTATGTAATTTTAAAATTTACACAAAGGTAAGGATTTGAGTTAGAAATCAGTAGTTAGGAGCTAATAATTACCGAACACATAAATCCCAATTCTTTAGCAACTTTTTTATTTTTTTCTTTGGTTTCGTTGTTTCATCAAATAAATAAAAACCCAAGGCAGTGCACCAGCAATAAAACAAGAAATCCAGAAAAGTATACCTGGAGCTGGTTCTTCTGTATTTGAACTTTCTGTAATCACTGTAGATAGAGCTTCGGTAGTATCTTGCCCAAAACTGAAATCAAGGATCAATACGAATAAAAATAAAAGGAATTGCGCTTTTTTCATGTTTACTTACATTTAGTCGCAAAGGTAAAAAAGAATAAAGAAGCGCTTTATTTAGTTTTGAATTTTAAAACAACTCCTGCTCCAATTCCAAAAGCTTCTGCCGTATTTCTGCCATTTATTGTATAAGAATAATTTAAAAAAACACCTGTTTTTTCTTTTAACGAATAGTAGAATACTCCTCCAATTCTGTTGTGATTAACAACAAATTCTCTGAACGAACTGTAAGGAATAGCACCAAGATAATCCTTATCTCCAAATCCTTGCTGGTAATCGTACCAAACGTCTACATACAATTTGCCAAATCCTCCTCCGAGTTTAGCAGAGAACGGAACAGAAGAAGCTACAGGAGATAATGCGTAGTTATATCCAGATTGAAGTTGAATAAACAACCCAAAAGGAAGATTTTGCTGTACAATTAGACGTGGAGAAATTACGGTTGCTCTTTGACCAACTGCTTGACTATTTTCTGTATTGTAATTAGACAGTGGTGTAGAAAAAGTTAAAGCCGGTAATATAGAAAGTTGTTTACCTCCAATTTTCGTCTTTACCAATTGATACTTTGTTCCTATCGCACCGTCTTGTAATTGTCCGTTAATCAGTGGTAGGTTAACCACCACATCCCACTTATCGGTTAAGCCATACGCAGCAAACGCACCGATTGAAAAAATATCTCGTGACAGTTCTATTCTGTTTGTTCCAGCATAAAAGGTAGAAGAAGTTTGATAGACCGTAGAAAAAGCTAAATCTAAATTTTTTTTGCCTTTTAGATATCCGTCTAATAAACCTTGAGAATTTCCGAGAAAAGAAAAACTAATAATACAGAACAAGAGGGTTTTCATACTACTTTTTTTGATTAGTCGCTTAAAGATAAGTAACCTTTCTAATTTTAGTTTTTTGATTGTGAATTTACACTTACTTTTGTTCTTATGGGAAAATTGGTCATCGTTCCTACCCCGATAGGAAACTTAGAAGATATCACACTACGTGCAATTCGTGTTTTAAAAGAAGCAGATTTTATTTTAGCTGAAGATACACGTACTTCTAAAAAGTTGTTGATGCATTTAGAAATCACGAACCAACTTATAGCACATCATATTCATAATGAGCACAAAACACTAGAGCAAACTGTTGCCAAGATAAAAGATGCCCAAATGGTTGCTTTAGTCTCTGATGCGGGCACACCTGCTATATCAGACCCTGGATTCTTACTTACAAGAGCTTGCCGAGAAGCAGGTATTGAAGTGGAGTGCTTGCCTGGTCCAACTGCATTAATTCCAGCACTTGTTGGTAGTGGATTTCCGTGTGCCTCCTTTGTGTTTGAAGGATTTCTACCTCATAAAAAAGGAAGACAAACACGTTTAAAGATTATAGCAGAAGAAACAAGAACAGTTGTGTTGTATGAATCGCCACACAGATTAGTGAAATGTTTGAAGCAAATAGAAGAGTTTGTCGGAAATCACAAAAGAGTGTGCGTGGTTAGAGAGTTAACTAAGATTTACGAAGAGTATCAAATTGGTTTTCCTTCTGAGGTAGCCGAATATTACGAAAAAAACACACCTAAAGGAGAAATTGTTCTTCTGATTGAAGCAAAATAGGACTTTGTTTATCGTTGACATACTTTTTAATAGAGCACTTAGGTGTTTTTTTAGCCTTAGCGACAAGCCTTACTATTTTCGAAAAGAGAAGTATTTAATCACAACTAAATTCAGTACTTTTGCACGGCCTAGCATCAAGTGCGAAAGCCATTTTAAACTATAGAGAGAAAGCATGAAAAACATACGTAATTTTTGTATCATCGCACATATTGATCACGGTAAAAGTACGTTAGCAGATAGGTTGTTGCAAACAACAGGAACAATTGCTGATAGAGACATGACCAATCAAGCTTTAGATGATATGGATATTGAGCGAGAGCGTGGAATAACCATAAAATCGCATGCAATACAAATGAATTATACGCATAACGGAGAAGAATATATTTTAAATTTAATTGATACTCCCGGACACGTTGATTTTTCTTACGAAGTTTCTCGTTCTATCGCTGCTTGTGAGGGTGCGCTGCTAATTGTTGATGCATCTCAAGGTATTGAAGCCCAGACAATTTCAAATCTTTACCTCGCTTTAGAACACGATTTAGAAATTATCCCAATTCTGAATAAAATGGATCTTCCTGGTGCTATGCCGGAGGAAGTTACGGATCAAATTGTAGAACTCATTGGTTGCTCGCCAGAAGATGTGATACCTGCCTCAGGTAAAACTGGGCTAGGAGTAGATGCAATACTTGAAGCAGTTGTAAACAGAATTAAGGCTCCTGAGGGAGATCCAGATGGACCACTACAAGCAATGATTTTCGATTCTGTTTTTAATCCATTTCGCGGAATTATAGCCTATTATAGAATCTTGAATGGTAAAATTATTAAAGGAGAGCGCATTAAATTCATGAACACCGGAAAAGAGTATTTAGCCGATGAGGTTGGTATTCTTAAGATGGATTTAGTTCCGAAGAAAATGGTGGGTACAGGTGACGTAGGATACATCATATCAGGGATAAAGAAAGCAGCCGAGGTAAAAGTAGGAGATACCATAACCGCAATGGCAAATCCATGTTTAGAATCTGTGAAAGGGTTTGAAGATGTAAAACCTATGGTTTTTGCGGGGATATATCCGGTAGATACAGATGACTTTGAAGAACTGAGATATTCTATGGAAAAACTCCAACTTAATGATTCTTCATTGGTTTTTGAACCAGAATCTTCAGCAGCACTTGGCTTTGGTTTTCGTTGTGGTTTCTTAGGAATGTTACACATGGAAATTATCCAAGAAAGATTAGAAAGAGAATTTAATATGACCGTAATTACTACGGTTCCTAACGTTTCTTACTATGCTTATATGCGCAAGAATCCGGATGAACGAATTATTGTAAACAACCCCTCTGAGTTACCTGATCCTGCAGCAATGGAAAGACTTGAAGAGCCTTTTATCAAAGCGCAGGTAATTACCAAATCAGAATACATCGGGCAGGTAATGAGTTTATGTATAGAAAAGAGAGGTGAGCTACAAAATCAAGTGTATTTAACACAAGATAGAGTAGAAATTTCTTTTGAAATGCCTTTAGCAGAGATCGTTTTTGATTTTTATGATCGATTAAAATCTGTGTCTAGAGGATATGCTTCGTTTGATTATTTCCCTATTGGATATAAGACTTCAGATTTAATTAAGTTAGATTTATTATTAAACCACGAACAAGTAGATGCACTTTCAGCTCTTGTTCATAGAAGTAACGCATTTAACCTCGGTAAGAAAATTTGTCTTAAACTCAAAGAGCTAATTCCTCGTCAACAATTCGAAATACCAATTCAAGCTGCAATTGGAGCAAAAGTAGTTGCGAGAGAAACGATAAAAGCATTACGAAAAGATGTTACAGCTAAATGTTATGGTGGTGATATCTCTAGAAAGAGAAAACTACTTGAAAAACAAAAGCAAGGTAAGAAACGAATGCGACAAGTAGGAAGGGTAGAAGTTCCTCAAGAAGCATTTTTAGCTGTACTAAAATTAAATGACTAACATACAAAAGGCTCTCAATTTGAGAGCCTTTCTCTTAGTAGCAGTAGTAGTGTGCTGTACTATGAACTATAAAAACTAAAATATCTTTTAGTTAAGTTGGGTCTTTATATACAGTAATAAAGAAATTCCTATAACTAAGCTTGTTGCAGTTAAAAGTAAAAAGTTGTTTTTCATACCTAAAATTAAGTTTACATTGTCAATAACAACTCCATAACCTTCTGCATCAATTGCGTTACTATTAACTTTAAAACTACTTATTACATCTTTGTAATTAAGGTGTTTTTTTAAAGCAAGTAACATAAAGACTAGGCTTGTAACAATAAAACCAAAACAAATGAACTTAGTAGCTTTCACACAAGAAAGATATAAAGTCTTTTGCATTTGATTATGTAGAAATGAATATTCTTATGGTAGCAATGAATATTTATGTATACTTTATTATAACTGTTCTAAAATTGAAAAAAATATTTCTCTCTTCGATAGAGAAAGAGGTACTTGAGAACCGTCTTTCATTACTACGTCTCGACCTTGTCCTTTGTCATACCGATCTACATAATCTAAATTGATAAGATGAGATTGTTGCACACGCAAAAAATTAAATGGAGAAAGCATCAAATCATACTCTTTTAGCATTTTTGACACTAAAATTTTGGTTTTATTGTGCAAGTAGAAAGAAGTGTAATTTCTATCGGCTTCGCACCGTATAATGTCTTTTAAATCTACCACATAAATACTCTCTTGTGTTTTTAGTACTAATCGCTGTTTTTGTTTGGGTATGATATTTTGACTTAAAGTAGCATACTGTGTGTCATTTATTGTAAATTGATTTTCTTCTTTAATCTCTGTAATTAGTAAATTGTTGTTCTAAATTGTTCCAGCTATCTACACGTTCCGTGTTATCTTTAGATGAAATTGAAGCGCTCTTTTGCTGAGTTTGTCCCCAAAAAAAGCAGCAAGCAGCATGTGCAGATAGATAGTAGTTTGCGCATAGTAATCAAAGAAATAGATCTTTCTGTTAAAAACCTAATTGCTGCAGATTTAAATTTTCTTCTTTTGGAGCGTATTCCTATTATCTTTGCAGTATGAGCGATAAACGTACAGAATTAGAACAGTTAGGAGAGTTTGGATTAATTGAAAAGTTAACCAAAGGATTTAAGCAAGGAAAAGATTCTACGCTTTTTGGTATAGGAGATGATGCAGCCGTTCTGGAAAAATCTGAGAATGAGGTAACGCTTATCTCTACTGATATGCTGGTTGAAGGTGTACATTTTAACATGATGTATATGCCTTTGAAGCATTTGGGTTATAAATCAGTAGTAGTTAATCTTTCTGATATTTATGCCATGAACGGAATTCCAGAACAAATTACAGTTAGTATTGCCGTATCTAATCGATTTCCGTTGGAGGCTTTAGAAGAAGTTTATGAAGGAATTCAGAAAGCATGCGAAGTATACAATGTAGATCTTATTGGCGGTGATACAACTTCGTCTTTAACCGGATTAACTATAAGTATTACAGCAGTTGGAACTGCAAAAAAAGAAGATGTTGTTTATCGATCTGGAGCGAATGACGGTGATTTATTGGTTGTTACAGGAGATCTTGGAGCAGCTTTTATGGGATTACAAGTACTTGAAAGAGAAAAAGAGGTGTACAAGACGAATCCAAATATCCAACCTGATTTAGATGGTTTTGATTATTTACTAGAGCGTCAATTAAAACCAGAAGCACGTAAAGATATTATCGGGTTTTTAAAAGAGCTGGAGGTTAAACCTACTAGTATGATAGATATTTCGGACGGACTAGCTTCTGAGATTTTTCATATATGTAAAGCAAGTAAAGTAGGATGTAGGGTGTACGATGAAAAGTTACCAATTGATGCCAAAGTAAGTACTACGGCGATTGATTTTAATGTAGACCCAGCTACTGCTGCTTTAAATGGAGGAGAGGATTATGAACTGTTGTTTACCGTTGCACAGGGAGATTATGATAAAATTAAAGGGAATCCGCATATGACTGTTATCGGACATATGGTAGATAAAAATTCAGGGTTACAATTAGTTGATAAGCAAGGTGCATTAATCGACCTTAAGGCACAAGGCTGGGATCACTTTAAAAGTAGTTGATACTTTTTTTTACGTATATCGGCCATGCTTTCTTTTTTTAGTTTGGATTCTATCCAACTTTCAAAGTCAAAATAGTCAAAAGCCTCGGCTTCAAATTTGTCTTTTGTTAGTGCTTTTATTTTCGTAAGAATCTCTTCAAGTATGTCTTCTTTTTCAAAAGGATTCTCACTTTTGCTAATCTTATTCATATATTTTAGAAACAAAGATTCAAATTTGTATGTTCTATTTCTTGATTTTAAAAAGCGTTGAGTGCTTTTGATAGCGTAGGGTAATAGGGCTTCGTGTTGCATCTCTAGGTGCACCATTACATTTAAAATTTGTGTAAATGAGAGCAAGTCTTCTTTGCTGTCTACATCATGATTATTCAAGATTTTATTAATCCATTTAAGCGAAGTTGTGTATTCTGCTAATCCAAAATAAGCAACGGCCATCTTAAAATTTAGATAGGCTTTACGCAATGGTGCAATGTTGTTTTTGTAAAGAGTAAATCCAGTAGATATTTCTTCTTCCAATGCGATAGCTTCTTTAAATTTACCTTTATGGATAAGTAGCGTGAGTTCAATGCTTAAGCTACTTGAAAAGAGTTTTATCTCTAAATCTTGATTCATTTTTATTGAAAATGTGGTAGGGAAGTCTTTCAAATCTTTTAATAAAATCAAGGCTTCTCTGTAATTACCTAACTTTGATTGTATGTAGATTGCGTTTGATAAGCATGAAAAATATAGATTCGGTTCTTGTTTTATTCGGTTCTTGTTTTTTTTCAATAAAGAACTGTTTTTTAATAGGTAGTGCAATGATTTTTCTAAATCATTTACAGCAAAATAATAAGCGCTGTTAATATGGTAATAGAGGTATTCACTATCAAAACTACGAGTTTCAATGTTACTGGCTTCTTGCAGTTCATCAATTAATACTTTGTATGATTCTACCTCTTCATCAGATCGAACTTTTCCTTTTTTATTTAGATCTATAAAGAGTTTACTTTTAATATTCCATAGTTCTGCATAGTATTGGAGCTTTGAGTAGTAAAGCGCATCTTGTTGCTTAATCTCGTTTAGCTTTTCCTCTGTGATGTTGGAATAGCCTTCGGTTTCGATTAATTTTTTTTGAAGGTTGCTTATTTCAATTAACATCCCAAAACGGTCATTTTTCTTAGCAAGTTTTTCCGCACTTAAGAGTTGTCTTTTTGCGTGTTGGTAAAGACTCTTTTTAAATAAAATTTCTGCACTATGTATAAGTCGATGTATTTGTGCTTCGATAGAACTACTAGAGTGAAATGCAGAAAGCGCTTTCATTATTGACTCATATAGTCGATTTTTGGTAATAGAAAATTTATTTAGAAAACTTTCTCCCTCAAAGTTTAAAAATAAAGCCGTTTCATCATACGCTTCTTGTTGATCAATGTAATCGAATAGCTTAATGTAGTTATTTTCTTCTCCTATGGTGTGCCGAGAAGAAACTACTTTAAAATAGCGTTTTTCAGACTTAGTGAGCGATTGTATCAACTCGTGTATTGCGTTTGAGGGCGTTTTAGACATATTTAATTTTACAATTAGTTAGTGGGAGAAAACAGCCGTTTTTATTCGATTTCACCTTCTTAAACCTAATCTACGCTAATTTTAGAGATGTATAGTTTAATAGATAGTAAAGGGTCTTTTTTATTGATTTAACGGTAGGTTTAGGGTAAAAAAAAACCTCGGATTGTTCCGAGGTTTAAAAAATATTTGAGTGTACCTTAGTTTTCGTTAGAATTGTCTAAAGCATCTGTGTTTTCATCTTCGTCATTGTTTGGATCAACTATACCTGTTCCGCCGAGAGAATTGTTTTCATCTTCATCATTGTTTGGATCAACAATGGTATTAATTATTGTCTCATCGTCATCATTGTTGGGATCTGTGATTGATCGATCACCGTCAGTAAATACAACAATTGGCTTTTTCTTCTTCGTATAATCTGGACGTATGTCTGACTTTTCACAGCTCACTACTGCAAAGGTCAACAACATCAAAATTAATCCTATCTTCTTCATAAAAGCTTATTTATCACCTTCTTTAGTCTACCAAATATACAAACTTTTTACTTCTCGTCCAAACTCTCTTTAGAAATATTGATAATTACGGCGGTTCCATTGAGTATTCCGTATTGATTGTTTATTTGTTGGGGACCAATTAGTTCCATTTTTCGGTTGGATAGCTTTTGCATTATAGAAATTCGTTTTGATGTAATTTCCATTCCTTGTGAGTTGTGATCGCCGGTGATGGTTCTTTTTTGGTCTCTACTTTTATCAATGCCTACACCGTTATCTAATATTTCAATTCTATAGAAGGTATCTTTTTCTTTAATGTTTATAAGTATTTGTCCTTCGCTGTCTTGTCTAGGTAAAACACCATGTATAATACTGTTTTCTGCAAACGGTTGCAGTAACATTCCTGGTACTTCTATGCTCTCCGTATCGATTTGACTTTCAATGTTAATACTGTATGAGAATTTGTTTGAAAAGCGCATTTTTTCGAGGTCCATATATAAAGCAAGCCTATCTAACTCTTCTTTTAGGTTAAGTAATCCATTTTTTGTGTTCGAGCTATCTAAATTTTGTCTGATAAGTTTAGCAAAACGAGTTAGAAATGTGTTGGCAGAAAGTTTGTCATTCGCATTGATATAATACTGAATAGAGTTGAGCGAATTAAAAATGAAATGTCTATTCATACTTGCATTCAGCGATTGTTGTTCTAGTTTTGATAAGCGTGTCTGGTAGCGTAATTTCTCTTCGGACTGTTTTCGTTTTTGTTCTTTAATTATTCTATTTCCGTTTAGTTTAATTAAGGTTAAAGAAAGTATCAATAACACAAGTACACACAAAGCAATGAACCAGGTTTTTGCATAGTATGGGGGCAAAATTTCAAAGCTAAAATAGAGCGTTTTGCTTTTTTTGCCGTCTTGTGTTTCTGCAAAGGCGCTAAGTGTATATTTGCCGTAAGATAAACTGGCTAGATTAATGGTTTTATCTTCAGATAAGTTGCTCCATGCATCCTCTTCGGCGTTTAGTTTGGTTGCGTATTTTAAACTTTTTGGGTTGCTAAGATACAGTCCATCAAGGGTTACGGAAATCCCATTGTATTTAAAAGGAATTTTTAAGTTTTTCGGTAAACCAAATTTATCAATTCCATCGGCATAGGCTAAAACGTTTTTTGTTGATTTTGAAAGGGATATGTTAGCAACAGTAAGTAATGGTAAAGCAGTGTTAAAAACATCGTTGCTTTTACTTAAATCTAGGCGCATTAAACCGTTTGAGGTGCCAAACCAGAAGTAATTATTTTGATCAAAGTATCCAGAGTTTATATTGGTTTCTAAATCAATTAAACCTTCGTTGATTCCAAAATGTGTTTTAAGTTGGGTAAGCGTGTTGTATATAAATAGTCCGTCGTTTGTTCCGATATAGAGCGAAGCTTTATTTGCATTTAAAAAGATTATATTATTTGCACTTGTCTTGTTGGATAGAAAAATTGGTTCTAGCTTTTTTCCTTTGAGCTGGTATAACCCTTGCTCTGAACCGATAAAAATCTGATCTTCTATTTTTGTGATAGACGAAAAGGTGTAAGGTTGGTCTAGTTTTAAGCGCTCTAATTTTCCTTCGGTATAGGTAAATATTGCGGTCTGACCTAAAACGTATATCGTCTTTTGATGGGCTATGAATCCCTTTATTTCGGCATCTTTTGTTAACTCATTTTTGATTACTTGAAGGGAGTCTGAAGTTAAAATACCAAAACCATGTTTTCCGGCGATAAAGAGTTGGTTGGGTTTTGCTTCGTAGAGCGCACTTACTTTGGAGGTAAAAGCGCTTACTTTTTCTATTTTTTTAGCCTTTACTTTATCGGTAAGTTGAAATAACCCATTACTTGCTCCAAAATATAACTCTCCTTGGCTACTTTGTAAAGAGCACCAAACGTCTTGCGAATTAAGGGCGACAGTTTTTTGTGTGCCATTTTTTTCAATTAGTGTAACTCCGTTGTCGTACGAAGAGAAATAATAGTCACCTGCTTTAGTTTCTAGTACAGACAATATTAAATCACTGCTTAATCCGCTTTGTTTATTATAGTAGGTAAATGCTTCTCCAGTTAGCTTTAGCAAACCTTTTCCACTACTACCAAACCAAATATTGGATTCTCGATCGATAAAAACACAATTTATATCCTGTGTTTGTAACCCGTTTTCATTTGAAAAATGTATCAAGGGTTTTCCTCCTATGTCTAGTTTTTCAACTCCATTTTTTGCGTTTAACCAAATTTGATTGTTGAAAATGAAGAGTTGTCTATATCTTAGGTCGGGAGAGTTGTAAAGCAGTGAATACTTTTTGGTGCTCGGATTTATTTCTATTAAATTGCCATTGTAGGAACAGGCGTATATTTTATTGTTATAAAGGATTAATCCAGAATAACTATTCTTGGTTAGGGTTGGTATTTCGGTTAATTTGTTTTGTTGGTTGAGTGTGAAAATTCCTTTTTGTGTGGCTAGGTAGAGTTCATCCTTAACTACTATAGCGTCTCGTGTTTTTAATAGATTGGCTTCAAAGGCCGGGTTTTTATTTAAATAGTTGAGAGGATGAATTTGCTGGTTCTTTAAAACAAATAAGCCTAATCCATTGGTAACGATTATAATTCTTTGTTTAAATTCTATAATTTTTTTGACTTGTACAATGTTGTTTTCGGAAGGTAAACTTAATCCAACTAAGCTGTCATTTTCAAGTATAGAAATTCCGCCTTCGTGTCCAACATAAAGTTTTCCCTTTACTATGTTTAAGGAGCTTACTCTGTTGTTGTACAATCCATGCTCTGGAGTGTAGTTTTTGAAAATTGTACCGTTAAACCGAGATAATCCTCCTAAGGTTCCTATCCATAAATATCCACTACTGTCCTGGTGTATGGCAGTAACCTGCGACTGTGGTAAACCTTCGTTATTACTGTATTTTACAAAACTGTAACTTTGTGCTTTACTTAAAACAGCAAAACAGAGTATAAATAAAGTAAGCAAAACGCGCATTACGTTCCTTTTAACATTTTAAGAAAAGCAGAAACTCTATTTCTTGCAACGGGTAAGTGTTTTCCGCTTTTAAGAATAACGGTATGTCCGTCTTCATTGATATATTCAGAGAGTTCGTTTAAGTTAACAATATACGATTTATGGATACGGTAAAACTTTGACGAATTTAAAATACTCTCGTAGATTTTTAAAGTACGCGTATCTAAGTATCTCTTTTGGTTATTAAAGTACAAGGTTGTGCAGTTTCCGCTTGCTTCAAGATACTCGATGTTGTCATCTTCAATTATTTTCAGTCCTTTCGTATAGCTTATTGCAATGCGATTACTTAAAACATTTTGTGAAAGTTCTTCCGATAAATTTTCTAAAGATGCGTTATAGGTTTTCTTATTTTCAGGGTCGTCTTCAAATTTTTGATGATAATCTAAAGCCTTGGTCGCAGCTTGTTTTAATTCTTCGATATCTATCGGTTTTAATAAGTAGTGTATAGCATTTGCCTGAAAAGCTTTGATTGCAAAGTCTTTAAATGCAGTCACAAATATTACTTGAAAGTCTCGGTTCTCAACTTCCTCTAAGAGCTCAAAACCTTCAGAACCACTTGGCATACGTATATCTAGAAAGACCAAGTTGGGTTTTTCTTTTTCTATTAACACTTTAGCTTCGGCTTTACTTTCGGCCGTACCGATTACTTCAATTTCTGGACAAAAGTCGTGAATCAACATTGCAAGATTTTTTCTTGCCATTTCTTCATCGTCAATAACTATAGCGCGCAGTTTCATAGAATATATTTTGTTGAATATAGAAAATATTATTTTCTTACGATAATCATTCTTGTTCTTTTAACTTGTTAAATTACCGTTAAATTAAGATTATATACTAATTAATCAAAAAGTACTAGAAATAAAATGGTAGTTCATAACAGTCCTCTTCACTTGTTGTAATTTTATAAGAAGATAACTAACGCTAAAACAGATTAACTATGAAAAAACAAGTACTAAAACCTAAAAATTTAATTTGGATTTTTAACGATAACGGGAACTAGACTTCCCGTTTTTTTGTCTCAATTAAGTGTATTTAAAAAGTTGCTTAGGTGGAGGTTGAATTCGTTTGATTTTTCAATATGTGCCATGTGTGCTGTATCGTTTATTAGCAAAGATTTCACACCTATTTTGTCTATCCAGCGTTTCAGTTTTTTTTGATCAATTAATAGGTCTTCTTTTCCTCCAATATACGTTATCTCGCAGGCTGTTTTTTCGCTTATCAATCTGTAATCAGGTCTGTCTCGCATGGCTATGCTCACATCTTGTATTTTTTCATAGTCGATTTCCTTCGCTTCGTTTATTAGTTCTTCTATTTCCTTACGAAAAGCCTTTGGTGCATAGAATAAATGAGGTATAGCTTCTTCTAAAAATCGTTCTTTTTTGTTTTCTACAAGCTGTATTAGCCTGTTTCTGTTTTGTTTTCGTATAGGTGTATCTTCAAAAGGGTGACTACTAAAAAGACAAAGCTTTTCTGGGGCATATTCATTGTCTAGTAACTCCAAACCCACGTACCCTCCTAAACTATGACCAACTAAAGCATATTTAGTTATTTCATTTAATTGCAAAACTGATTTTACCAGCAGCGCTATCTCTTTTAAGCTATTGGCAGAGTAATCTTTAGATGTTCCATGACCCGGAAGGTCAATAAAAATATATTTAAGGTTTTTATTCGGTTTTAGGTCTGCATATTTCCACATGGTCGAGCTTTCAAGAAAGCCATGTAAAAACACTATAGGATAGCCGTTTCCAACTATCCTATGTGATAAGTACTTATTTTTTGTCATTCATTATTTTTTCAATCTCTTCAATTTCGATAGGAATATCTGCCATAAGGTTTTTAGGAGCACCATTTTCTTGCACTACTAAGTCATCTTCTAATCGAATACCTAAATTTTCTTTCGGGATATAGATGCCAGGTTCGCATGTAAATACCATATTTGCTTCAATTGGATTTGTGTATATGCCTAAATCATGAGTATCTAATCCAATGTGATGCGAGGTACCATGCATAAAATACTTTTTATATGCAGGCCAGTTTTTATCTTGGTTTTTGATGTCGGTTTTATCTAATAACCCAAGTTTAAGTAATTCGCTTTCCATTAATTTACCAACTTCTTTGTGGTATTCTGGAATGAGTGTTCCGGGTACAAGTAACTTTTCTGCTTCTTTTTTAACGTGTAAAACAGAGCTATATACTGCTTTTTGACGTTCTGTATATCTACCGTTAACCGGGAAAGATCGCGTCAAATCAGAAGCGTAGTTTGCATATTCTGCACCAAAATCCATTAAGATAACATCACCATCTTTACATTCTTGATTATTTTTTATGTAATGAAGAACGCATGCATTTTTACCAGATCCAATAATGGGTGTATAGGCAAACCCTTTTGAACGATTTCTCAGAAATTCGTGCATGATTTCGGCTTCAAGTTCAAATTCCATTACTCCTGGTTTTAAGTAGTTAAGTACCCTTTCTACTCCTTTTTTAGTAATGTTACATGCCGTTTGCATTAAATCTATTTCAATGTCTTCTTTTACGCTTCTTATTTGGTGCATAATTGGAGCGCTTCTTCGCACCTGATGTGCTGGATATTTTGGTTTGAAGTTCTTAATAAAACGGTCTTCTCTTGTTTCAACTGCTGTGTTGGCTCTCAAATGTTCATTTGTATTAAAATAAACAGTGTCAGCTTCTGTCATCATTTGATTAATAACAGTATCAAAGTCTTTTAACCAGTAAACGTTTTCTACTCCTGAGGTTTCAGTAGCTGTTTCTTTTGTAAGTTTTTCGCCTTCCCAAATGGCAATATGCTCGTTCGTTTCAGTTAAAAACAGCGCTTCTTTAAAAGAATTGGTTTTAGCATTAGGGAAAATTACGAGAATACTTTCTTCCTGATCAACTCCAGATAAATAAAAAATATCTCTAGCCTGTTGAAATGGAATCGTACTATCTGCCCCAATTGGATAAATATCATTGGAGTTAAAGATAGCGATAGAATTACCTTCCATTTTAGCTGCGAATTTCTTTCTATTCTTAATGAAAAGGGATTTGTCAATTTTGTTATACTTCATAGTGTATGCTTAAAAATGTATGGCAACGAAGATAATAAAAATCTAAGGTTTATTTAGGTCGTAAGTAGTTTACGTTCTGCAATCAGATATTTGTATCATAATTAAAAGGCACAATTATGAAAGCAATATTTCAAGAAGTAAAGATAAACTATATTTTAATAGAAGAAGGTGTAAAAGAAGCAACGGTAGATGCCGTAATTTCTCAAAATGGAAAACCTGTAAACACGAAATTTTTCTTAAATCAAACAGATTTAAATCAATTGTTCAACAAGCTTAGAAATTTAGATGTTGAAATCTCATTGAGCGATAATTTTTCGGCTTTTCAAACAGATAATGGAACTTTATATCAGTTAGACATGAAAGATTTTGGCTGGGATACGATTTGCGTGGAGGAAATTGAATTTAACAGAGGTGTAAAACAAATTAGAGCATAATGGATAGCATAAGGTTTATTACAAAAGTAGAAGATTTGACACGTTATGATTTGATTTATATTTATCATCATTTACAAGTTGGAAATGATGTTGAGTTGATAAAAGTAGACGAGAACCCTTCTAAATACAGTGTTTTTTACAAAGGTTTTTGCTTGGGTTATGTAATTATCCCAAAGTGGATTGAAACCGTTTCGCATAATTTTAGTGCCTTTAAAGCACGGGTAAATAGCGTGTCAAAATCCAAGTATCTACCAACTGATGGATTGGATTTAGAAATAACTATATGATTTTCGCAACCCTTTGCATTTTATTTTCGTAACTTAGTCAGTCGAAATACTTGTATTGATATGAAATTTAAATTATTTGCAATTCCCGTTTTAGCAGTTTCAATGCTTTTCTCTTGTGTTGAACACGAAGTGATTCCACCTCCAAGTCCTTCTGTAGACTTAACTTGCAGTTTTATTGCAGATATTGATGGAACAACCATAGAATATGTAGAAAATGTTGATGGAATGTTTTGTGAAGGAACAATTGCAAAAGAAATTTTGCCTAACCCACAACCAAGTTCTGCGGTTTATTATTCAGAAATGAAGTCAAATTCACAAAACGACTTTTTTCAAATTGCCCTAGGTAAAGTGGAGTTTCAAGCAAGCGTTACCCCAGAGCCTTCGCTTTCTCAATTTGAAGCGTTTATGTTGGCTAATACTCAGCCGGCTTATGCTACAGAAGCAGATGGGGGTATAGAAATTGTGTACAGAGATAACGCGAACAACATTTGGATTTCTGATATTTCAAATCCAGATCCTCAGAATTTTGAATTTACTTCTTTTGTTCAAGAATCTGATGACAACGCAGATTATATGAAGTTCGAAGCAACTTTTAACTGTAAGTTATATAACGATGATTTAACAGATTTTATTACGGTTGAGAACGGTGTGTATAAAGCCTTTTTCAAACGTAAGTAATGATTTAGAAATTTAGATAGAACGATTGTTTCCTTTGAAGCAATCGTTTTTTTTTATACTTTCATACAAACGCTCAAAGAGATGCCAGATAGAATCAAAATAGCAATTGTTGGAGATTTTAATTTTTCTTACAACGCGCATCACGCTACCAATTTATCATTAGAGCATTCTCAAAACTTGTTAGATATAGAAATTAGTTATTATTGGATACGTATTAACGAGGCTTCTTCTATGAAGCTAAATCAATGGAAAAATTACGATGCAGTTTGGATTGCTCCAGGACCATTTGAGAATGTATTCTTTTTAAGTAACGTATTGCAAACTGTCCTTGAATCAGGTATTCCAACATTAATTACAGGAGACGCATTTAAAGTATTAATTGAAATTTTAATTGCTAACTACAATTTAAATCCCAACAAAGAAAAATTAATTTCAGATAACCTCGTATCCGGTGAAAGTTTTCATAATGTAGAGGTGTATCCTGTGTCTAAAGAACTAAAAAATCTGTATCATGACGCAGGAAGAATAGAATTATCTTCTTCTCGTTACTCGCTTTATCCGCAGCTTATTAATTATCTAAAGGATGATGTGATGGATATTGAGGCGATAAATGAGTTTGAGGAACCAGAGATAATTTCTCTTAAAACGCATGATTTCTGTGTGGCTACAATGTTTTGTCCGCAAATTTGTAGTACAAGAGAAATGCCTAATCCGATAATAACGGCCTTTTTAAATTACATTTTTCAATCAAATAGCGTTAACATCTAGAAACGCTTCCATTTATTGTCTTTTAGTATACATCTATTAATTTTTTATCTTTAGTAAGACGGCTTTGAACCCCTCGTGTTTGTTACATGTTCTAAATACATTTAGAAACTTTGGAAACAAAATATACAAAAAATGTTTCCAAAGTAAATATTTGTTCTACATTTGCCCCGTGGAAGAAAAAAAATTAGAACTAATACACAAATCTGCTCAGGTTTTCATGCAATACGGTATAAAGAGTATTACCATGGATGATTTGGCATCGAGACTGGGTGTTTCTAAAAAAACAATCTATAAATTTTTCAAAGACAAGAATGACTTGGTTGTTCATATTATTCAACGGGAGACCAGAGAAGATGAGCTTGTTTGTAAAACCAGCAGAATAAATTCAGAGAATGCAATTGACGAGTTAGTAATAATGAATCAGCACGTTTTAGAAAGTCACTTGCTCGATATACATCCTTCTGTCTTTTATGATATGCAGAAGTATCATCCAGAAGCTTGGGCTTTAATGGAAAACCATAAAAGTAATTTTGTGAGGAATGAAATTACCGAAAATGTAAAGCGAGGAATAGAAGAAAAGCTCTATAGAGATAACATAAACCCAGAAATTGTTTCACTGATGTATGTAGCGAGTATAGACAGTGTAATGAAACAAAATTCAATTGCTTTTGGCAAGGTTTACATAGAAGTATCACGATTTTTTTTAAGAGGACTAGTCAATTCTGACGGTCTTAATTATTTACAAAAACGATTAAAAAAAGAGACAGATGTATAAAATGAAAACGACACTTTTTGCGGTGTTATTCTTTTTGGGGGCAACAGCCCAAGAAATCCAAAGTTTTTCTTTGTTTGAAGCGCAAGATTATGCGATAAACAATATAGAAAAATTAAAAAATGCGCAGCTCGATTTAGAGTCGGCAGAAAAAAAAGTAATTGAAACTAGGGCAATAGGCTTACCACAAATAAGTGCAAGTGCAAGTTTTCAAAACTTTTTAAACTTACCTGTACAGGTAGTAGATGCTTCGTTTATTAACCCAAATGCACAACCTGGAGAAACCGTTCAGTTCAGAGCTGGAACAGACTACAGTGCAAATGGAACGCTTGAGATTAGTCAATTGCTTTTTGATGGTTCTTATTTAGTTGGTTTGCAGGTGTCTAAATTTTACACCGAGTTTGTAGGTACAAGTATAGAGAGAACAAAACAAGATATTCTGGCAAATGTAACGCAAGCCTATCAAATGGCTTTAGTAAGCAAGAGTAATTTGGTTTTTGTTGATTCATTATTACAAAGTACAAGGTCTTTAGTAGAAAAGCAACGCAACTATTTTGAGCTAGGGTTAATGACCAAAGAAGACATGGATCAACTAGAGTTTTCTTTGTTAAACGCAGAAACAGCGAAAATCAATTCAGAAAATCAATTAAAGTCAGCATTATCTTACCTGAAGCTTACAATGGGTTTTCCGCAAGATAAAGATTTAGCTTTATCTGAAGAGTTAGAAATGGTGCTTGCAAAATCTACATTAGATGCTAACGGAAACAAAGAAGATAACCTTAACCTACAGTTGCTTAAAAAACAGTTAACACTGTCTGAATATAGCTTGCAAAACACCAAATTTGCTAACCTACCTTCTGTGGGTGCATTCTTTCAACAGCAGTACAACACCTTTAGAAATGAGGAGTTTAATTTATTTGCAAATGAAAAATGGTTTTCACAAACTTTCTGGGGTTTACAAGTTAATGTACCTATTTTTTCATCTGGTCAAAGATGGGCTGTTACACAACAGGCGAAGATTGAAGTAATGAAAAATCAGAACAATATCACTGAATTTCAACGCACCCTTTCTTTTCAAGAAATACAAGCTAAAAATAATTTAGAAACAGCGAAACAAAACTTAAACTTACAGAAACGAAATGTTGCTTTAGCTCAATCAATTTACGAAAATGAGGTAACCAAGAAAGAAATTGGAAAAGGAAACAGTATTTCTGTTACACAAAAATATACGCAAGTGATTAGCTCACAAACGCAGTACGTTGCATCTATGATAGAGGTGTTTAATTCGAAGCTAGAATTAGATAAATTATATAATAAAATCGGTAATAAAAATTAATACAACCACAACTCTCAAAATATGAAAAAGAATAGAATATCAGGATTAGCAATCGTTGCACTTTTCGTAACGGCTTGTGGTGGACCGCTATCTACCAAATCTTTAGAAGGGTTAAAAGAAAAGAAAGCAAAGCTGAAAATAGAGATCGCAGAAATTGATGATCAAATCAAAGCACTAGATACCGCACAAATTGTTGTATCTCCCATGGTTGAGTTGGCAACTGTAGAGCAAAAAGATTTTCAACATAAAATTGCTGTCCAAGGAACGATAGAGACAGATAAAGACGCGTTGATTAATGCCGAAATGGGCGGAACCATTGACAGAATACACGTTAAAGAAGGAGATAAAGTTAGACAAGGTCAAGTTTTAGTTACGATTGATTCAGATATCTTAGCAAGTAATATTCAGGAGATAAATACCCAATTAGAATTTGCTGAATACATGCTTGAAAAGCAAGAGGAACTTAAAACGAGAGGTGTAGGATCTGAATTTGATTACAAGCAAGCTAAAAGTCAGGTAGATGCCTTAAACTCTAAATTAAAAACCCTTGGTACACAACGCGGAAAATCTGTAGTTAAAGCACCATTTTCAGGAACAGTAGATCAAATTTTCCCAAAGGCTGGAGAAATGGCTGGAGCGCAATCTCCACTTTTAAGATTGGTGAATAACGATAAAGTAACGATTTCAGCAGATATTTCTGAACGTCATTATTCATCCATAAAAGAGGGTACTCCAATTGCTGTATTTGTTCCTACAATTAAAGATACGTTTATGATGAATGTTACAAACGTTGGAAATTACATTAATCCTACAAACAGAACATTTCGCATTCAAACGAAATTAGAGAAAAACAAAACGCTTTTACCAAATATGTTAGCGGAATTGAATATTACCGACTTAAACTTAAGTGGAGTGCTTGTAGTACCTTCAAAAGCAGTTTTAAAATCACAACAAAACGAAGATTACCTCTTTATTGCATCCAAATCTGGAGAGCAATACAAGGTAGAAAAAGTGGTAGTAGAAGTAGTTACAAAATATGAAGGAGAAACTGTAGTACAACCTTTAATTGGCGCTATTAAAAAAGGTGATTTAGTGGTTACAGCAGGAGCTAGAGGTATTACGGAGCAAGACTTAGTCATCGCAAAAAACTAAAAAATGTCAGACAAAAAAAGTAAAGGCTTTGGTTTATCAACCTGGTCTGTAAACAATAGAAAAACGGTCTTTCTAATTATGATGATTATCATATTTGGAGGATTAGGAGCGTACACCGGTATGCCAAAAGAGAACTTTCCTGAACTTCAAATTCCAGAGATATATGTTGGAATTGCAAAGCCAGGTTCTTCTCCTTCTTACATGTCAGAAAAGATTGCAGAAGCAGTTGAAAAAGAGATTGCGGGTATCAAGTTAGTTGATGAAATTAACTCGAACTCCGTGCATGGATATACAACAATTCGTGTGAAATTTGACTTTGAGATGGAAGTTTCAGATGCCTTAACCAAGGTGAAAGATGCCATTGATAACGCAAGAGCCAAGTCAGATTTTCCGCAGTTGCCAGTAGAGCCAAATGTGTTTGAACTAGACCCTTCTGCAATGCCTATTTTAAATATCAACTTAAGAGGAAACAACCCTAAGCTTTTGAAAGAAGTGGGTGAAATACTTGAGGATGATATTGAAGATTTACCAGAAATTAGCGAAGTAGATATTAGAGGTGTGCAAGAGCAGGAAATGCGTATTGAAGTAAACCGACTAAAGGCGGAGGCTGTTGACGTTACTTTGGATGATATCGAACGCGCTGTTTCATCAGAGCACCAAACTATTTCAGGTGGTGAAATTTTGATGGATGGATTGCGTAAAACAATTCGTATAGAAGGAGAATTCGAAAATGCAGAAGAGTTAGGTAGAATTGTTGTGAAGCAAGAAGAGTTTATGCCTGTTTATCTTGAAGATGTTGCAGAGGTTTACTTTGGTAATGCGGATACGACATCGTATGCTAGAGAGTTTGGTTTGCCAGTTGTAATGCTGGATGTTAAGAAACAAGCAGGTGAAAATTTATTGGATGCTTCGGAGAAAATAGAAGCAATTTTGGCAAAAGCAAAAGCAGATAAAACAATCCCAGAGAGTATTACGGTTTCGGTTACTAACGATCAGTCAAACAAGACGCGCGACATGGTTTCTAACCTAGAAAACTCAATAATTCTAGGAATTTTGTTAGTTGTACTCGTTTTACTTTTCTTTTTAGGTGGTAGAAATGCAATGTTTGTTGGAATTGCCATTCCATTATCAATGCTTATGTCTTTCTTAATCCTAGATGCAATGGACGTTTCGTTGAACGTAATGGTACTATTCTCGTTGGTACTTGCTTTAGGTATGCTAGTGGATAATGGAATTGTTGTAGTAGAGAATATTTACAGATTAATGTATGAAGGAGTACCTCCATTTAAAGCTGCAATTGAAGGAGTTGGAGAAGTTGCATGGCCAATTATTGCTTCTACAGCTACTACTTTAGCTGCTTTCGTACCTTTGGCTTTATGGCCAGGTTTAATGGGAGAGTTTATGAAATATCTTCCTATAACGCTAATGATCGTTTTGGGTTCTTCCTTGTTTGTTGCGTTGGTAATTAATCCTATGTTAACTGCTCTTTACATGAAAGTAGGAGAAAACAAACCGAAACGTACAAAGAATCTAATCATTGCTGGTGGACTTGCATTGTTTGGTTTATTGTTCGTAATTGGAGGAGCTTTAACCTTTGGTAATTTATTAATTATCACAGCAATATTAATTGTGCTTAATATGTTTGTGTTCTATCCTGGAACACAGGTTTTTCAAAATAAATTTTTACCTAGATTAGAAAATACGTATAACACCTTTTTGACGTATGCGCTAAATGGCAAACGTCCAGGTTATTTCTTACTTGGAACTATTGGACTGTTAATATTTTCTATTATGTTGACGGTTATATTCCAACCAAAAGTGGAGTTTTTCCCAGAAAATCAACCGAACTATGCAAACGTTTTTGTGAGTCATCCAATTGGAACAGATATTAAAGTAACAAACAAAACTGTATTAGAAGTTGAAGATGAGGTAAATACTATTTTGGCTGACTTAATTGCTGATACTGTGGGCAAAGAGAAGGATGAATTAATGATTCAGTCGATTATTTCTCAAGTTGGTGAAGGAGCTTCAGATCCAAGTCAGGGTGTGAGTATGGGTAATACACCTCACAAAGGAAGAGTTACAATTAGTTTTGCAGAATTTCAATTCAGAAATGGAATAGAAACTGGAAACATTGTAAAGAAGTTGCAAGACGAGCTAAAAGGTAAGTTTACAGCAGAAATTGAGGTGAGCGTGGATAAGAACAAAGACGGACCACCTTTACCTCCTGCAATTAATATTGAAATGACAGGTAAAGGGGAGTATAAAGATGTTATTCTTGCTGCTACAGATGTAAAAAATTACCTTGAAAGAAATGCTGTAAATGGTGTAGAAAAACTAAAGTTAAACGTAGAGTCAAATCGTCCAGAAATACCAATAGTTGTAGACAGAGATCAAGTAAGAAAATTGAACTCATCTACCATGGCTGTGGGTATGGCAATTAGAAAAGCCTTGTTAGGACAAGACATCACAACCTATACAAAAGATGAAGAAACCTACGATATTGTTGTTCGTTTCCAAGAATCGGATAGAAATGATTTAGATGCTCTTTTAGATCAAAAGTTGATGTTTAGAAATAACCAAGGAAAGTTATTAAGAATACCTATACGCTCTGTTATAGAAGAACCTGAAGAAAATATTTCGTATACAGGTGTTGTGCGTAAAGATCAAGTACCGATGGTTACCATTACTTCGAATGTTACAGAAGGCTTTAATGGTAATGAGGTGGTAGAAGAGCTTAAAGCTTTAATGATAGAATATGCATCTGACCTACAAATTCCGAATGGTATAGATTACAAATTTACAGGTCAGCAAGACGAGCAAGCAAAAGAAATGGCTTTCTTGAGTGGAGCGTTGTTAATAGCTATATTCTTAATTTTGTTAATCATTGTTACACAGTTTAACTCTTATTCTACACCAGCAATAATCTTATTTGCAGTGTTCTTGTCTATGATTGGAGTTTTCTTAGGATTAATAATTAGCGGACAAACATTTGTGATAATAATGACGATGATTGGTATCATCTCATTGGCAGGTGTTGTGGTTAATAATGCAATTGTTTTAATTGATTACACAAATCTTTTAAGAAAAGAGAAAAGAGAAGAGTTAGGCCTTACAGAAGACCAACAATTACCGTTTGATGAAGTAGTTAAAGCAACAATTGCAGGTGGTAAAACTAGATTAAGACCTGTTTTGTTAACTGCGATTACTACTGTTTTAGGTTTAATACCCTTAGCGATTGGTTTTAATATTGATTTCTTTAGTTTCTTATCTTCTTATGATCCTAAAATTTATATCGGTGGAGATAATAATATCTTCTTTGGTCCAATGAGTTGGACTATCATCTACGGTTTAACGTTTGCTACGTTTTTAACCTTAGTAATCATTCCGGCAATGTACTTGTTAGTGTATCGATTTAAATTATGGGTATACAAAAAAACAGGATGGAAGTTGAGAAGTAACCTTTAATAAAGACTAGATTAATAAAAAGCCTCGATAAATTTTATCGAGGCTTTTTAGATTTAGGGTGTTAACGGTGTTTCTTTATTTCTTTGCTAATTCATACTTTAAACCTTCCCATTCTACTAAGTGCATTTTAATCGTTCCAACAGGAATTTTTGCTTTTACGAGTACAGGAATTCTGTTCTTATCATTTGTTACCCAAAATTCAACATCGTCTTCGTTTTTAAAGTATCTACCTTCTTGTACAACTGGCACAAACTTTAAACAATCAAACTTTCCTTTTCTAATGTTTATTTCTTCTTTTCCAACAAACTTTACTTTTAAGGGCCAGATTTCATCATCCATAAAACAATTGAAAGAAGTAATTTGACCTTTTTTCATGTTTTCGAAATCTAATGTTCTCGCGTAGTAAAAAGAAGAAATCATATCTTGAATCCCGAGCGGAACTTTAAAGTCTTTTTCACCATTATTTACGCGTTGCTTATCTTGTTTAAACGTATAATCTTGTGAAATTTTGTATCCACCTTCATTCACTCTTCTTTTAAAATACCAAGGGAAAGCACCTTTTTTATCTAAATAAGACTCATAGGTATCTTCAACTTTGTAAAAAAGATTAAATCCACCAAGTGTTCTTCCTTCACCTTTTACATGATATAAAGATCTGCCAGCTCCTTTTTTTGAGGTTTCATTTACCGTTAATATGGCTTCACCTGCGTCCATAAAACCATAGGTTACTCTATATCTTAACTTTTCTCCAGATTTAAAACTATTTGTCTTTGCCGAAGGGTAAGAAATCAATGAAGCGCTGGTAAAACCAAGTCCTAACGCTACAATACCAGATACAATTAACAACTTTTTCATTTTTCTTCATTTATGGTTATTGTGTGAAATGCAATTACTTTGCCAAACTCATTTTTAACTATCTTTGTTGCATGACAGATAGTGCTCTTTTTAGGCTAGACAAGTTAGTAGTTGACCAACAGTTGGCTGAAAATAGAACCGCAGCCGAATACCTTATTAAAACATATGGTGTTCTTGTTAACGGAAAGTTAGTTAACAAGCCAGGAAAAAAGTTTAGCGCTTCTGTGCAAATAGAAACAGTTATACAAAAAGAAACTACGGTTTCAGTTAGGGCTGTAATTCTTAAAAAAGCGTTATCTGCTTTTTCTCTTTCTGTCAAAAATAAAATTGCCTTAGACATCGGTGCAGGAAAAGGAGGTTTTACACAAGTTTTACTCGATTCTGAAGCACAACATATTTACGCTGTTGAGAAGCAAGACAATCAGTTAACTAAACATTTACGCGAAGAAAAAAGTATAACAAATTTACCTAACAAGCAAGCAAGAGAGCTAACTCCAGCTTTAATCAAAGACAAAATAGAGGTGTGTACTGTTGATGTAGACGATATGAGTTTAGACTCAGTTTTACCTTTTATTCATCCTTTTTTAAAACCAGATGCAGCGGTTGTGGTAGTAGTAAAACCCCAATTTGAATTAGACAAAAAAGAGGTGCAAAAGGGATTGGTGAAGAACACAAAATTATTGCCAACAGTTGTGCAAAATGTAAAGAAACAAGCTGCTCTAAGTAATCTTGTATTTGTCAATTCAATTGAGAGTCCTATACTTGGTAATCACGGAAATAGAGAGTTTGTTTTATACTTTAAAAAGTCTTAGTTGGTTATCCAGTTTACCCGAATATTCTAAGTTATTTCCTTTTCAATTCCGATAGAACTGTATCTTTGTGATATGGAAACAGTAGCGCAAAAAAAACAGTTTGATGTTAGTGAAATAAGAAAGGATTTTCCAATTCTTTCTACATCTGTTCATGGTAAACCATTAGTTTATTTTGATAATGGTGCTACTTCTCAAAAACCGCAAGTAGTAATTGACGCGATAAGTAAATATTATTCGGATTATAATTCAAATATTCATCGCGGAGTACATCATTTGAGTCAGGTTGCTACAACAGCTTACGAAAAAGCTAGAGACACCATTAAAACCTACATTAACGCAAAGCACAATTACGAGGTTCTTTTTACCAAAGGAACTACAGATGGTATAAACTTGGTAGCTTCTTCTTTTGGAGAATTGTTATCAGAAGGAGATGAAATTATTATCTCTGCAATGGAGCATCACTCAAACATTGTTCCATGGCAAATGCTTTGCGAGAGAAAAAAGGCGGTTTTAAAAGTTATTCCAATGTCGCACAAAGGAGAGCTAGATATGGATGCTTTTTCTCAGCTGCTTTCTTCAAAAACGAAGTTGGTAAGTGTTACACATATCTCTAATGCTTTAGGAACGGTAAACCCTATTGAAGAGATAATTGAACAAGTCCATACTGTAGGCGCAAAAGTTTTGATTGATGGCGCACAGAGTATCCAACATACAACAGTAGATGTACAAGCGCTAGATTGTGATTTTTATGCCTTTTCTGGTCATAAGTTATTTGGCCCAACAGGAGTTGGTATTCTTTACGGAAAAGAAGAGATTTTAAACGCAATGCCTCCATACCAAGGTGGTGGAGATATGATTAAAGAAGTAAGTTTTGAAAAAACCACTTACAATGAGTTACCGCACAAGTTTGAAGCCGGTACGCCAAATATTGCAGGTGGTATTTGTTTAGGAACTGCCTTTGAATATCTTAATAGCTTAGATTTTGATGCGATAGAAAAGCACGAGAAAGAATTACTCGATTATGCCACCGCAGAGCTTTCTAAAATACCAAACATTAAATTTTACGGAGAAGCAGAACACAAAGCAAGCGTAATTTCGTTTTTGGTAGAAGGTACGCATCCTTATGATGTGGGTACTTTGTTAGATAAAATGGGTATTGCCGTAAGAACCGGACACCATTGTACACAGCCAATTATGAGCTTTTATCAAATTCCAGGAACAATTAGAGCATCCTTTGCGTTTTACAACACCAAAGAAGAAATAGATTACTTCGTAAATGCATTAAAACGCATAATAAGTATGTTACAATAAACGCTAATTTTGTAGTATGACAATAGCAGAGAAAGAAACAGACATCATAAACGAATTTGCAATTTTTGAAGATTGGATGGAAAAGTATGAGTACATCATTGATCTTGGAAAAGATTTACCAATTATCAAAGAAGAGTTAAAAACAGAAGATAAAATTATAAAGGGTTGTCAATCTCAAGTATGGGTAAACTCTGAATTAGAAGCCGATAAAATGCGTTTCACAGCAGATTCTGATGCTATAATCACAAAAGGAATAATTGCTCTATTAATTCGTGTTTTAGACAACGAAACTCCAACAGAAGTAGCCAAGGCAGAACTCAATTTTATAAAAGAAATAGGGTTACAAGAACATCTTTCTCCAACGCGTGCTAACGGTTTGGTAAGTATGGTGAAGAAAATGAAAATGGATGCTTTGAAGTTGGTTTAATTACAACTTCTCATAATCTATCTTTGTATTGTGACGTTTATCTTTAGGTAACGTGTTTACTCTGCTAATGTTACCAATTGCAAAAGGTAAACAGTTTTCAAACTCTTTTTTATCAATTTCTCTGTTTGAGGAATAGAAAAGCTGGTTTTTACCATTTTTAAAGATTACCGTAGCTTCTAAAATACCATTCATTTTATTTAGCTTACTTTCTGCTCCAAGTAAAGAAAAAAGTTTATCGTTTTCTTGTGGTAGGTATTTTACTCGTCCATGTAAATGCAAGTTTCCATTTGAATCCAAGCTTCCGGCATCACCCATTTTGTGATAAAGCACCTCGTTTATCCAAATTTTGTTTTCTGAAATGGCTTTTTCATTTCTAAAATAACTGGCTACAACGTGTTCACCAGCAACAATAATTTCTCCTATTTCGTTTGTTTCTGTAATTTCTTCTGCGGTGTGAATGTCTACGATTTTTAAATCTGTTTTTTCGTCAATTTTTCCAACTAACAAACCATTATTTAGGTTAGATTTTGATAAAATAATCCCAGTTAAACTAGAAACAGGTTCACACTCTGTACTACCATAAACTATCTCTAGATTGGTTTTAGGTTGCAGCGCTATTAAATTTTGAGCATTTTCTGGAAATACGGGTCCACCACCAATTACAATTTGTTTGTATTGATTTTCTGGAAATATACTACACAATTTCTCTGCAAAATAAGGCGAGCCAATTAAGATGTTGGGTTTTATTTTACCTAATTTTTCTGTGAGTGCTTTTGTTTTAAGCGTGTTTAGTTTTTCTAAGGTTATTTTAGGAATGTAAGTGCTGGCTCCTTTTCCAAGATTAATCAGCAACACAATAGGTAAATTTGTAACCACTAAATCGTTGGCTGTTGCGTTTAATTTAACAGCCAACCTTTCAAACTGCGCATTTAAGTTTTGGTGGGTTCTAATTGCACCTTTTGGTATACCTGTGCTACCAGTAGTAAAGGTAATTAATGCAGGGTCATTTGAATTTATGAAGGTTGGGATTTGAGCTTTATTAATTGCAGTTTTAATGGGGTTAAGATATGTAGGTATAGCTCGTATCTCTTTTACAAATAATGCCAACCATTTTAACTTTTTTGAACCTATATAGGCTTTGGCATCTGCAAGTTGTATAGATTGTTTTATGCGTTTAAATCCAGACCATTTATCTACAACCACAGGCACAGCACCAATAAAAAAGAGGGCAAGTAAATTAACGTAGAGCGCTTTGCTAATTCCTAATAAAATAACTACTCTATCTCCTTTAACTATTCCTTTTTCTTGCAAATAGCTCACTTTTTTTTGAATCAAATCATCTAATGCCTCAAAAGTGAGCTGTTCATCTTCTAACTGCAAAGCAATGTTCTTTTTTTTCTTTTCAAAGTTGTGATAGAAATGCTTTATGCAATTGGCATTTAGTTCTTTCTTAAAAAGTGCGTAGGTGTTTATTTCTTCGCCCAAAAAGGTTTTGCTTACGTTATTAGAAACATTGTTTTTATGCATAAAAGCATGCACTACATAGTCTAGATTGTTTTCTATTACATAAGCATTAATAAGGCCAGATAAAACGGTTCCTAGTCCTGCATACTTTTTGTGTGGATGTCTGGCCAAAGTCTTGGCTATAATTCCGTTTTGCTCAGCATCAATTAAATTGTGGTAGCAGAATACAAAACCAACACATATCGCACCATCAAAAGCTAGCCAAATAAGCTTGTTGTCTAATAATGCTTCTTTTTGCATTAGATCACTAATAAACGCATCTTCAGATATGGGCGAATAGTAAATATTTTGTTTAAAAGAAGCACAAACTAAAGGGTAAACTTTTTTGAGTTCGTTCTCTAGGTTGGCTAAATCTATCTTTCTAAATACAATTCCGTTTTCCTTAAATTTGGCAGTTGCACTTTTATATTTTTCTTCTTTTTGAGGTTCTTTTTGCTTCGCGCTCAAATATGCTTGTGCCGTTTCAAAGCCGTTTTTTTTCCACTGTTCTGGATAGTAGGTAGGGTGAATATCTTCTCCTAAAAAAGCTTGTTTTTGAGTTAGCATAAAACGATGTTTATTCCAAGTAGATCCGTTTATTGGTCCAACTAACTCTACTAAACCAAGATTCAGAGCGTAAGCATTAATTTCTTCGAATAATAATTGAACAGCGCTTCCATTTTCTTGGGATTCATAACCGCCAATTAACAGCGCATTTTTGTTTATGTAGGGATTAATAAAACAACATGCTATTGCAACAATAGTTTCACGCTCATCAACTACAAAAGCTTTCTTAAAATAGTCTTCTTTGGGGATTTGGTAGGTTGTGGGTTGTTTGTAGATAGATAACATCATCTCCTGTAAATCCAACTTGCCTAAAGCTGCATAATTATATTGTTCTACTTTCATTTTAAAATAGTGTTAAAACCCAAATAGAAAATGCACTTGCGGTTGGTATGGTAAGATTATCCCAGCCATTTCTAGAAATACCTTCTGTAAAAGTGCAGAGTAGTGCAGAAAGTACTATTGTAAGAACTGAAACGTCAATATTTAAGAGTAAACTCAACACATATCCCAATAAGAGTGCAGAAACTAAAAATGCTCCAGAACCCATAAGTGTTTTATGATTAATACCTACTTTGTATTTGCCATACGGAAATTTCTTCCCAACTAAGGCACTTAACGGATCGCAGATGGCTAGGGTTAAAATGGGTAGATAGAAAAAGAGAGCATTTAGCTGCAAACTGCTGCAATGTGCCAAAACAAAACACCCAAATACAGAAAGGGGAAATAAGAAACTACCAACAGTTACCCTATCTACGTTGTTAATACTCTTTAAAAAGCCGTACTTTTTGCTTAAGATTAACAAGCCAAGAAAAGATGTACATAAAATACCAACACTTGCAACCTCTGTGAAATAGGTGTAAAAACTGAGAGCCAAAATACCGGAAGAGAAATGACTGAATTTCCGAGTAATTTCTGGTTTAACCTTTAGTTTGTGGTACATAATTTCTGCTAAACCAAAAATGGCTAAGAATAAACCTGTGTAGATTAAGATACTTTCAAATTCCATAAAGTTGAGGTAGGAAAGTTAATCAATTCAACTGATTTTCTCAACAAGCATTCTTTTATAGAAAAAACCTTTATCGTGAATTTTTTCTTTTTCCGTATCTAGAAATAATTCAAAAGCAGTGTTTAGTTCAGATAAAGCTCTAGGCACCATTAAATTCCAATAGGCTATTTGTGCTTTGCTGTTTGCGGTTTCTGCAATTTGCTTTGAAATTGAATTGCACGTATGCTCGTCTAAATATTCGAAAATATTAGAAAGGTTGTAGATGTCAAATTTTACTGAGCAGTTTTGCAGCGTGTCTATACCACCATGTACCAACTCAATTTTATGTAGGTTTTGTTTTATTTTTTCAAAATTCTCTTGCTGTAAATAGGGCGGAAGCAATCCATTAAAACGAGCTGTTAAGTTATAGTTCAAAATAAAGTTATTACCGCAATTTCCTCGGGTGAGTTCTTTTTCTGCTTTTCTGTAAATAAACTGTCGTACAGAGATTTTCACTTCTTTTAAAAACTTTGGGTCGCGCCCTTTTCTACCCATCACAAACTTTGAAAAGAAAATTTTAAAGAAGAATTTCCACCTTCGGGTGTTCCATTTTTTTTGGTAGAACTCGCTCTGTTCTTGATCTGATTTTGGTGTTAATAAATCGTTTGTAGTACTTTTTTTATGAATCCAAGGCATTATTTTATTGGCAAAAAGTGCAAAGTACTTTTCAAATTTACCTGTATGTATAATTCCTTTTTCAATTTCTGTCAGTTGTGCATCAAAAAACATTTGAGCTTCTTTGCTTAGTTCTTCTTTTATAGTTTTATACGTTGCAATACGATTATTTGCTTTTTCAAACCCTAAAAAAGAGCAAGTATCTGGCTGTGAAAGCTTTTTAATGGCAGCAATTTTTAATTCTGTTAACCACAGTTGAGGTAAACTCAAATCAAAAGCAACCACTTTGTTTACATTTTTGGTTAATAAATAAAGCGAGTTATCTCCACCCGAACAAATAGAAGCTACATTGTCATTTCCTTTGAAAGATAGGTGCTTGCACATCAATTCAATGTCTTCCCAACAGTTGGCATAACGTATGAGACCAAAATCTACTTTTTTTAAGGCTTTACTCATGCTCAGAAAGGATTACGATTTCGCCGGTTTTTCCATTCATCTTCACACGCGTACCTGTTTTTAGTTTTTTGGTAATTCCTTCAATCGCAACTATGCACGGAATACCCATTTCTCTGCAAACAATGGCAGAATGACTCAACAAGCTTCCTCTTTCTACTAGCATACCAGAGCAGGTAGGAAATAAACTAATCCAACCTGGGTCTGTACTTTTAGCAACCATAATTTTACCTTCAATAGAAACAACTTCTTGAGGATTTTCTACAACAATTACTTCTGCTTCTACTATTCCAGAACTGCAACCTATACCAAAAATATCTGCGTCTTCTAAAGGTTCTTCATAGTAAGATTCAAACTTGTTTTGATAGGTAACACCTAAGGTTTCTATTCTTTCTGGCAGGGTTTCGCCAGCTTTAAAGGCTTCAAACTCTTCTTTTCTTAGCTTTGCCAAAGCATTTATATTTTGTGTAACAGATCTGCCTTCTTTGTAGGCAATAATTTCGTCGCGTGTAAGATAAAAAACTAGTCGTTCATCTTCTAAAACTCCATCTAATTTCCATTGCTTGCCTAGTGCAGTAAAGGTTCTTCTCACTTCTCCAAAAGCTCTAGTGCGCTCAAACCTTAGATTTTCTCTGTCTCTTATTAATTTTCGAGTAGTTTTTAAGGTCTTTTTTAGCTTTCTTCTTTTCCACCAACTTAAATCGTTTAGCTTAGCCTCAGCTTCTTCTCTTATTGCGTCATCTTTACCAAACGCAAAGCTTTCTTTATTTATATTTTGTTTAATGTACCCTTGTATGATGCCTACAAATTGCAATGGATTTTGAGCATAACTAATGGTTTCTAACTTTAATTCGCCCAAGCAACGTTCTCCAAACTTATTTATGTACGCTATAAATTGCTGATAAATAGATGTGTTTGTTTTTTCTAAATTTTGCCAGATTGTAGCGCTACTTTCACTTTTAAAAAGTGCTAAAGTATGTTCATCGGCTTGTATTGCAGCAACTAAATCTAAGCTTAAATGCACGGGTTCTATAGAAACAATGTCTTTACTTCCGCACAAGAGCTCGTTATGTAAGTTTTGGTGCTGTGGTAAAAGTGCCTTACATTTTTTCTCAAACCTTCCGTAGAAAATCATGGCAAATAAATCATTTAAAAGCGGAGCTTTCCACTCTAAGATTAACTCAGACTCAAACCAATTGAAATGTGCAATTATTTCTGATGTGTTTAATTTCTCTAATTCAACAGCTTGTGCTCGTTGCATGGTGCTGTTTAGTTTTTGAAAAAATAACGCTTTGGTTTTATCCAGCTTTTTGTACTTATTCAAAAGTTGGAAAAGCGTTTTACTCAGTTTTAAATATAATTTTACTTTAGAAGTGTGAGTAGGAGCAGGAACTTCAAATCGTTCTTTTACTCCCATCATTTTCTCCATAAAGGTTGCATTCAATTTATAACCTGGCAATAAGGCTAACATCAAATACCAGGAGCGTAGATTGTAGTAAACTCTGCCATTTAGTAAACCAAGTGTATTCACAAAAATAGGTTCATTGGCATTCAAATCTTTAGTGTCAATACCTAAATAAACACCCATTTGTCTATAAGCAGTTTTGTAGGATTGAGAAATGAACGAGAAGGTGAGTGGAGTAGTAACACCAGGGTAGGATTCTACAATATTACTGTTGTCCCAAACTTGTCTGTTTTCTCTTTTTTTTATCGTTGTGATGGGTCTGGTTTGCAATATAAAAAGCGCATCGTTTTCAAAAGCAAATTCAATATCTTGCGGATTCTTATATGCTAACTCTATTTTATTTGTGGTAATGAGTAGTTGCTGTATTTGTTCTTCTGTTAATGGCGAATTAAGTGCGTTTCTGTGTTCAATTTTAGTGTTTTTTACTACGTAAGTATCCGCATTTACCTTTCCAGAAACAAGATCTTCTGCCAAACCATTAACGGCATTTATTATAATTTCTTTTTTGCCATTTACAGGGTTAGCTGTGAAGAGAACTCCGCTAGAAGTAGCCTGCACCATTTCTTGAACAATTACATTCATTTCAATAGAAATAGCTGTGTTAGCATAAGTAGTTACATGTACTTTTTTAGCAGAATCGACTACTTTTTTAATGGCGTTTTCAATCTCATCTGTCTCACAATTTAAAATAGATAAGAATTGACCAGCAAAGGATTGATTTTCTCCATCTTCTGCGGAACCGCTCGACCTTACTGCATATTTTTTAGAAGGATCTAGTGCGTTTATTTTAGTTTGTATGTATTCAACATCATTTTCTGCTATTACAGAATGAGGTATAACCACAAAAGATGCTGTTTTTATTCCCAATGAATCTGTGAGCGTTATTAAATTATTTGCTTTTCCTCCTAAATTCATGGTTTAAAAATAAGAACTTAGTGCATAAATTAAGCCTAGAGATGCGTACATGCCAAAGGTCCACAAAACACTACAAACTTTTAGTATTTTTGAATTAAGTGAGCTAGATTTTAGTAAAAAAAGTAATCCAGAAGCTAAACAAATAAGACAAGTTATAACTAAGCAGAGATAGGCCGATAGTCCGAACCCTGCTTTTTCTAGACCAACTAACGCCAATCCACCGTTTAAACTAACAATAACGAGCCAAATTATAGGTGCTTTTTTCTTACCCCACGCTTTGGTGTAAGACATTACTCCTTCTTCTTCCATTTCAGTAGATTTTAGTTTTCTACCTATTTCCATCACAAAACCATTGAGCAAACTAATTGCATAGAATAGGAGCAACCAAAAAGATGGGTTGCTTTCTTCAAGAATAATCCAATCTATGCCAGAAGCAAATAAGTCGATTAAAGGCATAATTAGCATATGACTTATCATATACAATGCAGGTTTCTTTTTTAAATATTCTGGCGCCCAAAATTCATTGTGCATCAAAAATAAATACCCCATTATAATTAAATAAGCCCACCACATTTGTGGGATATAAAAAAGAATGACAGTAAACTGCAACAGAATGGTTACGACTGCTGTTATTTTAAGCTCGTTTAAACTTATTAAACCTCTCGGAACAGGTAAATATTTTCTAAATTTCGCGTCGTCTTCGGCATCTTTAAACTCGTCACTTATGCGCAATAAAAAGAAAGAGGTAAGTGTTATAAAGATTCCAGGTAAAAAAACACTCCAGTCTATTTCAAATACTCTGTGGTGTATAATTTGGGAAAAAGTATACGCAGCAAGGTTAAATAATAGAATTAAAACACCATGACCAATAAATGGAAATCGCTCGTGTTGGTAAATACCAAACCGAACTAAAAAAGAACTGTTATTGTACTTTAATGAGCTCATTTTCTACCCAGTTGTTGATGTGCTTGCGAAAAATGATGAGCAGATAGTGCTGCGGCTATACTTAATTCTCCACATAAAAGTACGGCTGCCGTTATTTCTGCAAATTTCACGGCATTTCCAGCTCCGTAGCAGTCCATAATTTCTAAACACTCTTTTTGCGAAGGCAAACCTGTTCCACCGCCAACTGTACCTACAATTAAATTAGGTAATGTAACAGCTGCGTACAAGCTACCATCGTCTTGTAATTCTAGTCTAGTTATACCCGTTGCAGCTTCGGCAACGCAGGCAACATCCTGACCAGTAGCAATAAAGAGTGCTGCTAAACCGTTGGCATAATGGCCTTGTGCACCAATAGCACCAGTTTGTATTACACCCACTGTAGAAGTTTTCCAGTATTCATATATCTTTTTTGGAGTAGATTTTAAAACTGTTTTTACAATTTCTTCAGATAGCACAACCTCTGCACTTACTTTTTTACCTCTAACACCTAAAAATGAGTTGGCATTGGCTTTTTTATCTCCAGAAAAGTTGCCTTCTAAATACCAGCATTCTGGTTGAACGGGAGCTTTTTCTATTATATATTGGCATATAGCACTTGTACAAAAAGTAACCATGTTTTGTCCGGCTGCATCTCCCGTATAATATTCAAACGTTAAAGTAACTTGATTTGCTTCTACGTGTGCTTTAATATCCTCTAACTTACCGTGTGAAGTTTGTTGTAGTGTTATTTCAGTAAATGTTTGAAATTGCGTTTCTATCCAGATTACGAATTCGCAAGATTGGAGCAGGGTTTCAAATTTAAAAACAGGAGCACGTTGTACACCTTCTCGTAAACAGATAGAAGAAATTCCGCCAGCCAAGTAACACGCACTTGCTCCTCTATTGTAACTAGCCACCAAGGCTCCTTCCGTAGTTGCAAGTGGTACAATATAATCGCCTTCAGCTTTAGATCCTGTTACTTTTAGCGGACCAATAACACCAGTTGGAACTGCAGAAAAGCCAATAAAGTTTTCAATGTTTCCTTTGAATTGATCAGCAGGAGTAAATTCATCTAAGGCGTTAAGTATTTTAAGCTCACCAGCTTGTTCACGCCTGTTTTTGAGTCCATTTTCCGTAGTGGTAAAATCTAAACTTGCTTTGATATTACTTTTGGGAATTGGACTGTTTTTTAATACAGAGATACGGTCGTTTTTATTTAGCCTTTCTATGGCTTTTGATATTTGATTTTTTGAAGCGCTCATAATTGTTCGTCTAAAATAAGAGAACTTTATGAGAAAAGATTCATTTCTTTTTGAATCTGTATTTTTTGATTTTTCTTGCTTTCTTTGTGATATGTTAAGAAAATTTGTTGGAATTATTCTGTTAAGTGTATTGATGAGTTGTGAAAACAACCAAATGAAAGAGGAAGTACAGGCCTACTGCGAATGTTTACAGAAAAACATGGGCAATGATTTTGGTAGAATGGAATGTATAGAGATGATGGATTCTTTACAATCTAAATATAAAAATCAACCTAGGATGTTAGAGGAAATTAGAAAAGAAACCCTTACTTGTAACTAGCTTCAAGTTTTTCTAAGAAGCGATGAAGGTTTTCATTTTTCCCAAGGGTTTTTTCTCCTAAAACTAAGATATTATCACAAGAATTTCTTTCAATCCACATGTTTAGATTTGTTACTGTTGCAGTAACGGTTCCGTTTATATCTACCTTATGCGTTGCAATGTTACTTTTATCTAAGTCCTTAGAAATTTCTTCAGCGTCCTTAGAAATATCATGGTTTTCATGAAAAATTACAATACCTTGTACTTTTTTATACAAGTCATTATCGTTAGATTCTACAGGAATTACTTGTACATCCATGCGGTCAGACCATTCTCTAAGTAAGGTGGAAAAGTGATTTTCTTCGGTGATGTATATGTTTTTGATCTGCATTTTTTTTAAAATCAATTTGCGCATAAAGTGCAAAGAGCAGCGCAAAAGTACAGTTATTCGACAGAAAACAAGCGATAAATCTGTTTTTTTGTAAATATTTTAAGTGCTAGGCTTTTTTATTACTTGTAACCTAGTAGTTTAAGGTAGTCTCCAGCTGTTTGTTCATTAGAGAAAACTTCCGTTGTAAGATTTCCAGTTTCATCTCTATTCAGTAAAATGTGTTTTGGCTCTGGAATTAAGCAATGTTTTAAACCTCCAAACCCGCCAATTGTTTCTTGATAAGCTCCGGTATTGAAAAAGCCTACGTATAAGTCTTTCTCTTGATCAAATTTAGGTAAGTAAATGGCATTTGTATGTTGTTCTGAGTTATAATAATCATCAGAATCACAGGTTAAACCTCCCAACAGAACACGCTCATATTTATCTTCCCAACGGTTTAAAGGTAGTAGTATAAAGCGTTGATTAATTGCCCAAGTATCCGGTAAGTTTGTCATGAAAGAACTATCAATCATGTTCCATTTTTCTCTATCGTTTTGTTGTTTTTGATTGAGTATTTTAAAAATGGCACCACCACTTTCTCCAACTGTGTAAGAACCAAACTCTGTAAATATATGCGGTTCTGGAATATCAAATTCTTTGCAAACTGCTTTGACTTGGAGTAAAATTTCCTTCACCATGTAAGGGTAGTCATAGTCAAATGCGAGTGATTTTTTTATTGGAAACCCTCCACCTATATTTAGACTGTCTAAGGTCGGACACACTTTTTTTAATTCTCCATAAACACGTAAACACTTCGTTAATTCGTTCCAATAATAAGCGTTATCATTAATTCCTGTGTTTATAAAAAAATGAAGCATTTTTAGATTTACCTTTTCATTCTTTTCAATATGCTCTTGATAGTATGGTAGTATATTTTTGTAGCGTATACCTAATCTAGAAGTATAAAACTCAAATTTTGGATCTTCTTCAGATGCAATACGGATTCCGATATTTATTTTTTTGTCAATCTTTTCCTCTAATAATTCCAGCTCTGTATAATTATCGATTATCGGAATTACGTTTAAGTCATGCTTATTTACAAGTCTTGCAATGTTGTCTATATATCGTTCTTGTTTGTATCCGTTGCAGATAATATTTTTTGAAGCATCAAATTTCCCATTTAAAAAAAGGTGTTCAATGATGTCAATGTCATAAGCACTAGAAGTTTCGAGATGTACATTGTTTTTCAGTACTTCATCTAATACAAATGAAAAATGAGAGCTTTTAGTGCAATAGGCATAGTTGTATTTCCCTGTATAACCGATGGTATTCATGGCTTCTCTAAACCAGCCCTGGCACCTTTGTATGTTATTTGAGATTTGAGGTAAATAGTTAAATTTCAAAGGTGTTCCATGCTCTTTTACAAGATTCATCATATCTATACCATGGAAAATTAATTGATCTCCATTTAGTTGAAATTCATCTTGTGGAAAATCAAAAGTTTGGTCAATTAAGTCTATATATTTCGTTCTCATTTTTCTTTTTAAAAAGTATTCAATTTATCAAGCACTAACAACGAGCCGATAACTAAAACAATTACCCCAAATCCTTTTTTAAGGATGTTTGCATTTATTTTTTTTGTGAAACGACCACCAATTAAAACACCAATTATAGTAAGTCCTGATAAAGTAAGTAAAAGTGACCAATTTAATCCGTTCGCACCCATAATTTTTTCGCTGTTAAAGTCGCCAAGAAACGCTATTGAAGATTGTATAGTTATCACCAGCATGGATGTTCCGATTGCTTTTTTTGTTGGTAAACCCATAAAAATCAGCGCCGGCACAATTAAGAACCCTCCTCCGGCACCAACGAACCCAGCTAAAATACCGGTTGCCATACCAAATGCAAGTACTAAGCTAAATGGTATGTTTTTATTCATTTTATCTTTCTCTTTAGAAAAAAGCATTTTTAAAGATGTCGTGATCATTAAAATACCAAGTGCAATAATTATAAGGGTGTTTTTTGGAATGGTGGTACTGTAAAACATCAGTTTTTCTGGTATGTTAGGCATTATTAATCCACGCATAATGAAGGCAGTAATTGTGCTGGGTATAGCGAATAACAGACCTTCTTTGACCGAGATAAAAGGTGTGCCCACGCGTTGAAGTATACCTACAAGTGCAGAAATTCCAACTACAAATAATGAGTAACTGGTTGCTACTTCATCATCGGTTGCAAAGAAATAAATAAGAACAGGAGTGGTTAGTATAGAACCACCTCCACCAACTAGTCCGAGTATTATTCCTATTAAAACGGAGCTACAATAACCGATTAGTTCAAGAGTTTCCAAGTTGCAGCTTAGGTGTGTTGAAAAGGACGCGTGTACTCGCAATAAAGAGTATACCAAAGATAAAAGTAGCAAAAAGCAAATGTGCAATTTGTACCAAGCCCGGTAAATCAAAATAAGCCAGTAAAACACCAGATATTAATTCAATAGCCAAGATGATAAATGCACTACTTAGTAATTTAGATTTTACTGTTTTTCTATTCACATAATAAACCACGGCAAGCAAAACAAGTACTAACCAACTAAAGCTTCTGTGAATAAAAAAGATTCCACCGAGTTGTTCGCTCCAATCTTCTCTACCAAAGCCTAGTTTTGTTAGCTCGTCTATATACTCTCGAACTTGCGTTCCTAAAAACATTTGGGCAAACGTGATTAAAAAAGAAACTACAACTAACCATTTAAGCGTAGCCGAGGTTTTGATAGGTAGCCCTGTAGGTTTTGAAACTTGTCTAATTATTAGTAGTTGTAAACCTATAATTACCAATGCTAAAAATAGATGTACGGTAATGGTCCAAGGTACTAAATTTGTTGCAACCACAATACTCCCAAACCACGCTTGTATAGCAAGTAAAACTACGTTTACTACGCTAAGTAAAATTAGTTTTCGTTTCCTGTATTTGAGAAGTATCCAAATGGCTACAAAAAAGACACCTAAGCCTGCTAATGCACCTAGTAAACGGTTTACATACTCTGTCCATGTTTTTTTAGCATTAAAGGCTTCTTCTTTTAGAATTTCTTCTTTATTGTTTTCTAATTTTTGAACGGTTTCATTTAAACCAATTGCAGACAAAAATCGCTTAAATTTTTCAACTTTTTTAACGCGTTTCTCGGCATATATTTCTTTGTAGTTGTTGGGTAAAACACTCGCTTCTGTTGGAGGGATATATTGCCCAAAGCATTTAGGCCAATCTGGGCACCCCATTCCACTGCCGGTTACACGTACAAAACTTCCTGCAATTACTACCAAGTAAATAAGTACAAGGGTTACCCAATTGAACCGAATAAATCTTTTACTGAATACTGCCGTCATACTACAAAAATACATTAGAAATTTAGATGAGCGTTATTATTTTAAATTAACGAAATTTCTTTACTTTTATTTAGAATGATTTTAATCGAAAAGAAGGCAGTTTTAACTCTAGAAGAAACCAAAGAAGTAAGAATTTTATGGAACCAAGAGTATCCTAAAGGCATCGCTCATGCATCTCTAGAAGATACTTTTACGTTTATCAACTCTAAACAAGATAAAACACACTATTTAATAAAAAAGCAAGGCAGATTAATAGCATGGAGCTTTACGTTCTTGCGTAGCCATCAAAAATGGTTTTCTATTCTAGTTAATTCTAATTATCAGAAGCAAGGCTTGGGTAAAGAATTAATCCAGAAAATTAAGGAAGATAATGACTTACTTTGTGGTTGGATGGTAGACGAGGTAGGTTACAAAACACTAGAAGGTAAACCCTATCATGTACCCTTAGATTTTTACTCGTCTTTGGGCTTTATTGTGAAAGAAAGTAGTAGGTTTGACAGCGAAAAACTACGTTCTGTAAAAATTGAATGGAAGAAAAACTAAACATAGGAATAATTGGTTGTGGTTGGTTAGGCTTGAAAGCAGCCCAAAAATTAGGTGCGTTAACACCCTATATTTCTTGTATCACTTCATCAAAAGAAAGAATCAAAGAATTAACCGATGAAGGAGTTACTCCAACATTTTTAGACTTGAATGATAATGATGACTCTAGCTTATTTGATTGGTTAGAGTATAAAGATGTTGTATTAGTTTCAATCTCTCCTTCTAAGCTGAATAATTACACAACTGTAATTTCAAAAATTGGAAAAATGTTAAACGGAGAACAAAAAATGGTTTTTGTAAGTTCAATCTCTGTTTATGACAACAAATATACTGTGGTGGATGAGTTAAGTTCTCTATCGCCCTCTAAGCGCTCAGGTTCTACTTTGATTGATACGGAGAAAGCATTGTATAAAACGCTGCAAAAGAGATTAACTATTCTAAGAATGGCAGGTTTAGTTGGAGGAGACAGACAACCGATTAACTATTTGGCAGGGAAAAAAAATGTAAAGGGAAGAAAACATCCTATCAATTTTATACACCAAGAAGATGCTGCACAACTGATTTGTCATGTTTTGAATTATCAAATATTTGGTCAAATTATTAATGGTGTTGCTGGCCAACACCCTACTAAAGAAAAATATTACCCCTTTGTAGCAGAGGTTTTTAATCTCCCGTCTGTTGATTTTGACCTTTCTGATTTATCACAAGGTAAAATAGTTAGCAACTATAAAAGCATACAACTAGGAATGGTTTATCGTTACAATCATCCTATGCAGTTTCCTGAATTAACACCTTACATTTAGTCATTTAATTGTCTGAAATAATTATTCTGAAGATTCTTCTGCATTAATAAACAACTATCTAATAAAAAGATCGTTACTTTTAAACAGTGAAAAATTTTTTAATATTTATTTACTTTTTGTTACCATCGCTTGTCTTTGGTTCGCACATTGTGGGTGGAGAAATTTTTTACGATTGCTTAGGCGGAAATCAATATCGTGTAACGGTTAAGGTGTATAGAGATTGTAACTCAACCGGAGCACAGTACGATCCAATCTTGCCTTTATCTGTTTTTGATGGAAACGGTATGCTCATTACAACCTACGATATTCCTTTTCCGGGCAGCCAAGTTTTACCCATAATATTCGATAATCCTTGTATCACACCTCCAACAAATATTTGTACAGAAGAAGCAATTTATCAGGCAGATCTTGACTTACCTCAGAATGTAAATGGACTAACACTTACTTACCAAAGGTGCTGCAGAGGTCCCAATGTTATCAACTTATTCGTGCCAGATGATGAAGGTTTAACGCTTACTACTGCCATTCCTCCGCCAAGTACAGGAGTAGTGTGCAACAGTTCTCCTCGCTTTAATAATTTTCCTCCGTTGTTGGTGTGTAATAATGACGAGTTAATTTTTGATCACTCAGCTACAGATCCGGATGGAGATTTAATTGAATATGAATTATGTGCTCCGTATCAAGGAGGAACTTCAAATAATCCAGCACCCAACCCTGCAAGTCCACCTGCTTATTCATTTGTAACTTGGGAAAACGGATTTTCTGAAATCCAGCCGTTTGGTGCAAACGGACCCATTAATTTAAATTTAACTACTGGCCAATTAAATGCTAGTCCACAAAACCTTGGTTTATACGTTGTAGGCGTTTGTGCCAAAGAATATAGAAACGGAGTTTTAATTGGAGAAACCAGAAGAGATTTTTTGTTTTCTGTCATCAATTGTGATATTTCTCTGCAATCAAACGTAACCGTTCAGGAAGATTTATCTACATTTATTTCTTATTGCCAAGGTTTAACGGTACAGTTTGAAAATGAATCTTTTGGAGGCACAAATTATTTTTGGGATTTTGGTGTAGATTCTTTAACTTCAGATACAAGTAATCAATTTGAACCTACCTACACATTTCCGACTGAGGGAACTTTTGATGTAACCTTGGTTGTAAATCCTGGGTGGACTTGCACAGATACTGCTGTTCAAACGTTTACCGTTTTTAACCAAATAACGGCATCTTTCCCTCCGATGGATTCTTTGTGTATTACAGACAATTCCTATGATCTTGTTCCCTCTGGAACTTACAGTCCTTCTCAATCTGTTTATTCTTGGGATTTTGGCCAAAATGCAAACCCTTCAACAGCAGCTACAGAAACTGTCAATAATGTTGTTTTTTCTTCCTCGGGAAATCATGTGGTGACATTTGAAGTGGATTGGAACCAATGTAATGCATCTTATTCTGACACTGTATTTATTTATCAAGAACCAACGATTGATTTTAGCGTTGATCCAGGGTTAAAATGTGCTCCGTATCGAGCTGAGTTTACAAATAGTTCTTTATCAGATGCTCCTGTAACTTATTTTTGGGATTTTGGAGACGGAAATACATCTACTTTCCCAAATCCGAATAACATATACGAACAACCTGGATTATATACGGTTACTTTAAATATTCAAGTTACAGAGGGTTGTGTAGCTGATTTAACTTTGGTAAAACCGGGGATTATAGACGTGAAACCAAAACCGGTTTCTAGCTTTTCAGTTTCGCCAACGGTTACAGATGTTTTTCATCCAAGAATAGACTTCTTTGATAGTTCTATTGATGGGATAGAGCATTTTTATTTTTTCGATGAAGACAATTCTACAACAGAACGAAACACCTTTTTTAATTATTTAGAAGGAGGTGTACACAGACCTTATCAACTCGTTATTAATGAGTTTGGGTGTAGAGATTCTTCTTTTCAAGCCATCTATGTAGAACCACTCACAACCCTGTACGTTCCAAATTCATTTACACCAAATGGAGACGAGTTTAATAATGAATTTAAACCAATTGTGTTTGACGTAGCAGAATATGAACTCCTCATTTACGATAGATGGGGAAACAAAATTTTTGAAAGTTTTGATAGAGAGATTGGATGGAATGGAACGCTTCCAAATGGTAACTTTGCCAAAACTGGGGTTTATGTTTGGTATATTCGCTTTACAAATTCAAAAGGTGTTAGAGAAGTGCATTACGGACACTTAAACTTCTTAAAATAACTCAATTATTCATAGTAATTCTTGTATTTTACTTATTTTCAGTCTAACGCTTAAGCTTTATAGCTACTATCTCTTATCTTTGCATCCTCAAAAGAAAATGCAATAAGGATGGAGTATAATTTTACAGAAATAGAGCAAAAATGGAGAAAGTATTGGGCGGATAATAAAACGTTCAAAGCTGCTCAAAATTCCGATAAACCAAAATTTTATTCGCTCGATATGTTTCCTTATCCTTCGGGAGCAGGATTGCATGTTGGTCATCCGCTTGGTTATATTGCGTCTGACATTTACTCTCGCTATAAGCGTTTAAAAGGATATAATGTTCTACATCCCATGGGATACGACTCTTTTGGATTACCAGCAGAGCAATATGCGATTCAAACAGGTCAGCACCCAGCACTAACAACAGAAACCAATGTTGCTAGATATAGAGAACAATTGGATAAAATTGGTTTTTCTTTTGACTGGGATAGAGAAGTAAGAACTTCTTCGCCAGAATATTATAAGTGGACGCAATGGATTTTTAAACAAATCTTTGATTGCTGGTACAACAAAGAAACGGATAAGGCAGAACGTATTTCTGGTTTGATAACTACTTTTGAAAAAGAAGGAAATACAACTGTAAAAGCAGAACACGATTGTGAAATTGAGTTCACAGCCGAAGAATGGAAAACTTTTGATGATAAAAAGAAAAGCGATGTTTTAATGAACTATCGTTTAACTTATCTTGCAGATTCATGGGTAAACTGGTGTCCGGCATTAGGAACAGTTTTAGCCAATGACGAAATTGTAAATGGAGTTTCAGAAAGAGGTGGTCACCCAGTAGAGCAAAAGTTAATGCGCCAATGGAGTATGCGTATTAAAGCCTATGCAGAAAGACTTTTACAAGGATTAGAAAAAATAGACTGGACAGACTCTATAAAAGATATTCAACGCAACTGGATAGGAAAATCGGTTGGAGCTTCAGTGAAATTTGGTCTTGCTGATCCGCTGAAGGACCAAGAGAATGCGGTAATAGAAGTCTTTACTACTCGACCTGACACTATTTATGGAGTTTCTTTCATGGTTTTAGCTCCAGAGCATGATTTGGTGGATAAAATAACCACAGAAGAGTATAAAAATGATATTGCAGAATACAAACGTTTAGCAGGATTAAAGTCTGAGCGCGATAGAATGTCTGATGTAAAGAATATTTCTGGTCAGTTTACCGGAGCGTATGCGATTCACCCATTTTCAGGAGAAAAAATTCCTGTTTGGATTGGTGATTACGTGTTGGCTTCTTACGGAACTGGAGCTGTAATGGCTGTTCCATGTGGAGATCAAAGAGATTGGGACTTTGCTAAGCATTTTAACATAGAAATTAAGAACATTTTTAAAGACGTTGATGTTTCTGAACAAGCGTATACAGAGAAAGAAGGAGTGATTACAAATTCTGACTTCTTAAACGATTTAAAAGTTAAAAAAGCCATGAAATTGGCGATTTACGAAATTGAACAACGCGGTTTAGGAAAATCACAAACGAACTATCGATTGAGAGACGCCGTTTTCTCTAGACAAAGATATTGGGGAGAACCTTTCCCTGTTTTCTATGATAATGGAATTCCAACCATGATAGAAGACGAATTTTTACCGATTGTATTACCTGAGGTTGATAAGTATCTTCCAACAGAAGATGGAGAACCACCTTTAGGAAATGCAAAAACATGGAGTTGGTGCAAGAATAAAAAGATTTTAAAAGATAACGAGAAACAAAACGGTTCTTGTACTTGGCCAATGGAATTGAATACTATGCCAGGTTGGGCAGGTTCTTCTTGGTATTTCTTGCGCTACATGGATCCGAAAAATGAAAACGAATTCGTTGCCAAAGAAAAAGTAGAGTATTGGCAAAATGTAGATTTATATATCGGTGGAGCAGAGCACGCAACAGGTCACTTGTTGTACGCGCGTTTCTGGACAAAATTCTTAAACGATTTAGGTTATATCCCGTTTGATGAGCCTTTCCAAAAGATGATCAACCAAGGGATGATTTTAGGGACATCTAAGTTTGTATATAGAATAAAGGATACGAACAAATATGTTTCTTTCAGTAAACGAAAAGATTATCAAACAACTCGTATCCACGCAGATGTGAACTTTGTAGATGGAGATATTTTAGATGTTGAAGCATTTAAAAATTGGAGAAGTGAGTTTAATGACGCCGAATTCATTCTAGAAGATGATGGAACGTATATCTGTGGAACAGAAGTTGAGAAGATGTCAAAATCTAAATTCAATGTGCAAACGCCAGATGATTTAGTAGATAAATACGGAGCAGATACATTAAGAATGTACGAGATGTTCTTGGGCCCTTTAGAACAAGCAAAACCTTGGGATACAAAAGGAATAAACGGAGTACATAACTTCTTACGCAAGCTTTGGCGTTTAATGCATGATGCAGACAACAATGTTGTGGTTACAGAAGGAGAAGCAGATAAGAAAGCCTTAAAAACATTACACAAGACAATTAAGAAACTAGAAGATGATCTAGAGCGTTTTTCTTTCAATACAGGTGTAAGTGCATTTATGATCGCTGTAAATGAGTTAACAGAATTGAAATGCAACAACAAGTCTATTTTAAAAGATTTGGTTGTACTACTTTCTCCTTATGCTCCGCATATGGCAGAAGAATTATGGGTAAAACTAGGAAACGAAGCAGGATCAATTTCTTACGCACAATTCCCTAAATTTAACCCAGATTATTTGGTAGAAGACACGGTTAAATATCCCGTAAGTTTCAACGGAAAAATGCGTTTCATAGCAGAATTACCAAACGGACTGTCTAAGGATGAGGTAGAAAAACAGGTGATGGAAATGGAAGATACCGCCAAGTACTTAGAAGGTGCAACTCCAAAAAAAGTAATTGTGGTACCAGGTAAGATTGTGAATATTGTGAAGTAAATTTTGAACGAATACAGTATATGGGAGATTCTTTTATAGTTTCTCCCTTTTTTTTGTTTGAATTTTAAGACTTCAATAATTAGTTCAACTTAATTTCTAATTGTAATATAAATGACGTAACTTGCTCCAAACTATTAAACATAAAATTATGAAAAGAAACTTACTTTCTATTCTAGTAGCTTTACTACTAGGTACAACAGCTTTTTCTCAGGTTGGAAACTATTCAGTAGGACAAACCGTTGGAAACTTTACCGTTACAGATGTTCATGGTACGTCACATACCTTATATGATTATACAGCTCAAGGTAAAATTGTTATTCTAGACTTTTTCTTTACTACTTGCGGACCGTGTCAACAAAACGTGCCCAATTTTACTGAATTTTATAATAAATACGGTTGTAATGAAGGAGATGTAGTATTATTAGCTATTGACAATGGAGATACGGATGCTGAAGTAATTCAGTATGAGTTAGATTTTGCAGGTACAAACCCTGCTCCATCTGCATCAGGTATAGAAGGCGGAGGAAATGCTGTAGTTTCGCAGTTTGGTATCAGTGCTTACCCTACATACTGTTTAATTGGCGATGATAATAAGCTGAAAAATGCAGATATTTGGCCAGTAACTTCAATTGTTGAATTAGAAACAGCAGTATCAGACGCTGGGTATACAATTTCGGCACAAGCTTGCGCTGCGTCTTTATTGGATGAAAATACAGCATCAATAGACATGCATGTTTTCCCAAATCCGGCAAATGAAAATGCTAGTATTTCTGTAAACTCGCAAACAGCTTACGCTGCTGAATTAAATGTGTTAGATTTTCAAGGTAGAGTTGTTTTAACGCAGCCTGTATTTATTGAGTCTGGTACAACTTTGATTAATTTAAATACGAATGCTATTGAAAGTGGACAATACATGGTTCAGTTAGCTGGCGAAAATAATTTAGTATCTACTACTAAATTAATGATTCAGAAATAGGTTTTTTCTTTATTCATTTGGAAAGTCTATCAATATTTGGTAGACTTTTTTGCGTTTACTATAAATGGTTAAATTCCTTAACTTCGAAACATGAAAACACAGGCATTTCAACTGATTAAAAATGGAAAAGCAGAAGATGCTTTTGCATTTAACCAAATTGAGCTTCCAACCATTACAGACGAAGAATTAATAATAGAAACAGAAGCTTTTGGTTTAAATTATGCCGATGTAATGGCCAGAAATGGTTTGTACAGAGAGTGTCCGCCTTTACCAGCAGTTATTGGTTACGAGGTTGTTGGAGTAATCATACAGGCAGGCAAAAAAGTAAACCAAGATTTAATTGGAAAAAGAGTAGTTGCTTTTTGCAGGTTTGGTGGCTATGCAAAGCATGTTATAACAAAAGAGTATGCGGTTGTAGAAATTGAAGATATGGATGCTGGAGAAGCTTTGTGTTTAGCTACACAATATGTAACGGCATATTATATGAGTGAATATTTAGCTCCGGTGCACAAAAGCGATAAAGTTTTGATACACGCTGCTGCAGGTGGAGTAGGAACAGCTTTGATTCAACTACTAAAATTAAAACAGGCTCATATTATTGCCAAAACTAGTACACGTAGTAAAGAAGCGTATTTACATGAGCAAGGTGTAGATTATATTGTATATCATACGGAAGAACCTTATGAAAAAAGTGTAGATGCTTACTTGGGCGAAGAACGATTAGATGTTTCTTTTAACCCTGTTGCAGGTTCTACTTTTAAGAAAGATTTTGCCTTGTTGGGTTCTGGTGGTAGACTTGTTTTATTTGGAGGTTCTGAGCGTTCTGGTAAGAAATGGGGAATACTATCTACTTTAAATTTCGTTAGAAAAATGGGCCTGATGCTTCCAATAGGTTTAATGATACGCTCTAAGAATGTGTTAGGCGTTAATATGCTGAAAATTGCAGATAATAAACCGCATATTTTGAAATACTGTTTACAAGAGGTAGTAAATTTAGCACAAGAAAACAAAATAAACCCACAAGTTGGCAGTAGGTTCACTTCTAATCAACTTGCGGCAGCGCATGATTTCTTGGAGTCAGGAAAATCTACAGGAAAAATAATCGTTACTTTTTAGGGAGCTATTGGACCCTCGTAGTTTATACATTTATTGTTTCCAACATAGCATCGTTTCTTAACCGTAAATACAGCCACAGTGTCTGATTGTATATTAAGTTTAAAGTCTGCTCCAGCATACCAGTCCTTAAAGCACTGCTCTTCTTTTTCTATTTCAAACTTACTTTTAGACTTGAATTTATTATAAAACTCCGTGTAAGATAATTCTACTTTATCACTGCTGTAAATGAGATAATCTCCTTTTTGCAGGTCTATAGAAAGCTTTCCATTTTCGTCAGTAGAAGCTTTTATTTTTTCATGACCTTCTAACTCAAAATAATAGTGTTGATTGGAAATGGGACTTCTAGAGCCTTCGGCCATTTTTGGAGTTGGCCTAGCACCTCCGCAGTATGGTGTGTGTGTTTCAAATAGTAGTTTGGCAGTTACATTATGCACTCCAATCTTGTCTTTTTTATTGCTTAATCCGCAACTTGCAACGGCAAGTGCAGCTAATAAACTGATAATTATTGTCTTCATTTTTTATAGTTTTAAAATCCGTCAAAGTCATGTCCTTCAACATTTTGTATAATTCGTTCTTGATATTCATCAGTAACACCATCTCTATTCTTGTCTTTGTCTTTCTTTTTTAAAGGAAGTTGAGGTAAGAGAACATCTTTCACTTTTTCCCCTCGGTAACTAATTAAAGATATGGTCATAATAATACTCGTAATCAAGATAGGGTATAAAAGTAATCCAGGATCAAAGTTAGGAATGTCATACTGCTCTCCGTTGGTTAAAACAAAGAACAACAGAATTGTAATTAAGCCACGCGGTGCAATAAATAATTCAGGAAATATATTTTTTCGTGCAAAAATTAAAAGCGTGATGTATCGAACACTGTATAAAATCCCAACAATTGCGAGTGAGTTTAAAAATACAGTGAGGTCATAAAAAGACGCTAATGTTATGCTCATTCCAAATATTACAAAGAAAAATGTTCTTATTACAAATGCAGATTCAAGTGTTAGAATGTGAAAATCGTGAAGAATAGGTTTCACTTTCTTTGTGTCAAAGTGTTTTCCGAGTCTTCCTCTGAAGAAAATGTCAGTATTATTCAATACTAATCCAAAAGCAAGTATGATAAGCAAAGAGGATAGGTGGAAGAATTTACCTGCTGCGAATAACAGCATTAAAACACCAATTATTAAAAACAGTTTTACTTGCATTTTCAGGTGTTGGAAGAGAAAAACTAAACTATAGGCTACAAAAACAGAAAGTGCAATGGTTATACCGATGTTTATAAGGATGTCCACAGCTACTGAACCACCCGTACTTTCTGGCGAATCTGCACCAATTAAGAAATAGAATACCATAATTCCAAGAATATCAGAAAAAGTACTCTCGTATACCATAAATTCTTTTTTTACTCCGGTTAAACCTCCAACAGAAGGAATAATTATTGCGCTTGACATTATACTTAATGGAACGGCATATACTACACGTGTGTATAGTTCTGCATCCGGAAACATAAATTGAAAGATATAAGCAATAAGCATAGTACTACCAGCTAAGGCTACCACAGCAACTAAAAATGAGGAAAGTATCATTTTGGCTTTTTCTTTCTCTAACTTTAAGTCAAGTGCTGCTTCTAAAACAATCATAACTAACCCTACGTTTCCAAGTACTTCGAGAATAGAATGGTATTGATCTGTTTCTAAGTTTATGTTACCAAACCCCTTTTTTATTGTAACTCCAAGTACAATAAGCAAAAGTACACTCGGTATGTTGGTGCGCTTTGCTATAATATTAAAGAAAAAGGATAAAATAATTACTGTACTAGCAGCTATAATTAATAAATATGGATTCATATATAAATTCTACTTTTCTTGTTTAGGAATACTAACATTAAAAACAGTGCCAATGTTCTCTTCCGTTTCAAACCAAATCATTCCGTTGTGGTTTTCTATGATTTGCTTTACCATGGCAAGACCTAAACCTGTGCCGGTCGACTTTGTTGTAAAGTTAGGAACAAATATTTTACTTTGTTCTTTTTTAGGTATTCCAACTCCGTTATCTTGAACGGCAATTTCTATGTATCCGTCTTTTTGAGTCAGATTTACCAAAATTTCACCTTGTTTTTCTTCTGGAATAGCTTGTATACTGTTTTTGATTAAGTTGTTAAAGACGCGCAACATCAGGTTTTTATCTGCTAAAACAATGGCTTCTGTTATTTCACTATTTAAGCTTAAATTAATATTTTGTGCATCTTTGAAAAGAACAATACAGCTCTCTATTAAAGGAATTAAATCTAACTTTTCTTCGTTCGGTTTTGGCATTTTGGCGAAGTTAGAAAACTCATTGGCTATATTCGTAAGGGCATTAATTTGCTCAATTAAGCTAGCGGTATTTTTTCTGAGTTTTTCTTTGGCTTTTTCATCCGTTGGATCAAATGACCGTTCGAAATGTTGTAAACGCAATTTCATAGGTGTTAGCGGATTTTTAATCTCGTGTGCTACCTGTTTTGCCATTTCTCGCCAAGCACTTTCTCTTTCACTTTTTGCCAATTGCAAGGCTTTTATCTCTAATTCTGATAGTTTGGTGTTGTATTCTCTAACAAGTGCGCCTATCTCATCATCGCCAGAATAGTTAATGGGTTGAGTGGTCTTTCCTAGTTCTACAGATGAAAAACTACGTTGAATCAGTTTCAATGGAGTTGTAATCCAGTTGGTAACAAATATCGCTATTACAATTGTTGAAACAATCAGAAGAACAGCAAGGTTGATTAAAGCAACCAAAAAACTACTGATTTGATTTTCGTATTCGTTTTGCTTAGCAAAATATTGCAAGTTTAAGTAAGCCAACAGTTTTCCATCAGTATTCACAAAAGGGATATAGGCAGATAAATAATTTAGTTTTCCTATACTTTCATTGTGAATATATTCGGATCGCTTATTAAACTTAAGTTCTTTAAAAGCAGATGGGTCCATTTGATTGGTTATTAAACCCATTTTGTAGATTTTTGGCTGTGAAGAAGCCAACAACATTCCTTTTAAATCGTACAAGTTAATATCTGTTACAAAAACACGACTAAATTTTTGGAGTATATATTCCATATAATTGCCCAACACAATTTTATCAAGCTCTTCTTTGTCTCCCAGTTTTTGCTGTACTTCTGTATTCACAGAATAAATACGTTCTTGTATGTTATCGTTAGTGTAGGTGGTGTACTGACTTTTAACAAAACTACCAGAGACTAGTCCGAAAACCAATAAAGAAACAACAACCAAGCTAATTAATACAAGCTGTATTTTAAAACTCAGGTTAAAGCGTTTAAATCCTTTTTGTTTTTTTCTGTTTTCTATAAACGTAGGAAACAATAATAATATTCCAAAAAAAGTAAAGAGATAAGAAAAGCTAGTCAACACACTTAACTTTGTTAACCTAGGTTTGGATAAAATAAGTGTATTTAGTTCATCTGGCTTATAGATGTAATGACTCATTTCTTTGTCGTCTACAAATCCAGCTTCTTTTTTAAATTGGTTTAAAAAGGCATTTTCGTCTAATGGATAATTATAATTGTTGTAGCGAGTTACTAGTTTACCCAACCTGTATTTTGCCATAGAATACTTTTCTAGCTCCTCAAATACTTTCGCTTTTTTGTTAATTAAAAGTCGGGGAAAACCGATTTGCTCGGGTATTCTTTTTGATTTATAGGTAGCAAACAAATAAGCAATTACAGAGTCTTTCTCTTTAATTATTTCTTTAGAAATGTAACTCATTTTGTCAAAATAGTCTTCTATAAAATAAATTCCGTCAACAATATCTGTAGGCTTTCCATGTATTTCAATTTGTTCTTGTAAGGTTTGATAGTCGGCAATTTTGGCATTTTTATAATTTACCAAGGGCTCTAAATTACAGTCAAACAGAAAAAATTCTATCTCATATCTTTCCCAAAAGTCGCCATAAATCTGACTTTCCAATTCAGCCTTAAATTCACTCACACTAATGCCTTCAGGATTGTAAATTACAGATTTAATATAATCAGACTCTTTAACGTAATTCTGCGTTTTAAGATACTCTAACTCTACATTTGGATTGTATTCTGAGGCCAGCTCATATGCATATATTTCCCTAGTTTGATACTCGTTTCTTAAGTTATACTCAGATAGCATTAAAGCACCATAAAAAGCGAAAATGGTAATAATCATAATACCTAATCCGAAAGTATAACTTCCATAAAATGTATACGCAATGTAAAAAAGGGCTCCATTTAAAATAGTAAGCCAAAGGCCTATAAAATAAGGATGTTCAAAGTAGAAAATACTAGTAGCTAAAACCAGAATTGATGTAAAAAACCAGAGTAATACAGCTCTATTGGCTTTTAGTGCATTTTCTTTCAGCTGCGTGATAATTTTTCTGCCTAAAATAAAATAAAGATAGAATATAATAGAGATACCTAAAAGCGTAACGAAGGAATATTTATTGAGAGAGAAAAGTTGCTCAATCTCCATTGGAATAGTACTGTTTACTATACTGTTTTTGAAAATAATACTTATGGCAACACCAAATCCATTTAAAAGAAGAAAATAAATTATGCTAAGTAAAAGACTGCTCTTGTTTATGAACTTTAACGACCATTCTACAAATAAACTAATGAATAGAATATTTAAGGACCACTGTGCCAAGTTGGGAAATATTAGCTCAGAACTCGCGTAAATTAAAGAATCATAGAGTTCAAACGAACCGAAAAAGTGAAAAGGATGGTGAAAGATAGTCCAGTAAAATAGTAATCCAAGTGTAATAACGAAGCTGAAATAACGAATGTAAACCGGTTGTATTAGCTGAAATAAACTGAAAGACGCACGTAACATTGCGTAAATTCCAAGGATACAAAACAAGAAAATACTTAGCTCTTGTTCTGGAGTGGTATTTTTTTTACCCGTAGGATGAACACTGAATAAATAGTCGTTCTGACTATTGTAAATTGCAGAACCTTCCTCTCGATTAAATTGTATACTTAGCTCTTGTGGAAGTCTAATTTCCTCTAAAAATTCATTTTTTAAGCTTTCATTTTCGTAGGGATATTGAGCTTGTATTTGGAGTGAAGTAATTATTTTGAGCGATTCAAACACTCGTGTTTGGGTGAGGTATATTCCATTGCCTGTTTGTGTTATGTGAGCTTTTTCATTTACTTTTTTAGGATCTAATTGATTGGTAGTCCAAAACACGGTTGAATCCTGCTGGATAATAAAGTAATCAAACTTAGAGTCGTTTTTTAACCTATTCCAAAGCTTAGGTAGAACACTTTTCTTAACTTCTTCTATTTTTTGATCAGAAAAGGTGTTAAGTTCCTGCTCTAGTCGCAAAATATCCTTTTGGAGCGCTGTTATCTCTGATGTGTAGTTGGGAGCAACAAATAGGGTGTACAGAAAAGAACTAATTCCAATACAAACGATACCTAGAAAAGCAATCAGATATTTTGCAATAAAGCGCTTAATGTTCTGCATAAGCAGGTTAAATTAAGAAATTAACCTAATATTTTAAGATAACGCCATTTTTTCTTTTAGTTTTTCTACTAATGTGTCGTACTCAGTATCCGCTCTTTTATCATTATGAAATATAAAATCTGCGTCTTTTTTATAGGGCAATAAAAACTTTTCGTAGCAGGGTTTTACATGGTTGTTCCATTGGTAAATTATGGCATCTCTAGAGTATCCGCGTGTGTCTTGATCGCGGTATATTCTTCTGTCTAGTTGTATATCTGGATCAACATCTATAAAAATACTGAAATCTAAGTTCTCGGCTACCTCTTGATACTCGAAAAGGAATAAACCTTCAACAATAATTAGTTCTGAAGGTTCGAGGGTAAGTAGCACATTTTTTCCGGGAGGTGCGTTGAAATGGTATTCTTTTACATCGATTTTATTGCCAGAAAGCAATTGGTTTAAGTCAGAACTTAATCTACTCCTTTCTAAAGCAGTGGGTAAATCAAAGTTAACTTCATTGTTCTCATCGCGCAGTTGTTCTTCAAAAGGCTTGTAATAGTTATCCATTATAAAAACGGTTGGACCTAGTTCTTGGAATGTACTTGACAGTCTTTTTAACAAAGTTGTTTTACCAGATCCACTACCTCCACAAATTCCAATTACCATTTTTATCTTGTTTCTAGAACTACCGCTATTTTTGCAATTGTTCAATTTTTGGCAAAAATATAAAATTCATTCACACCATTAGGCGAAAAGGGTGCTTATACCTTTCTCGTTTTTGAAAAAGAATAAAATTGTTATCTTTTATAATAAAAGGCTGTTAAATTCACATTTTCTGTTGTTGAGCTTGCAAGAATAGCTTAATCGTAAAAATTAGTTTAGTAATTTTTTTTGTACTTTTCCGACTATAAAACCAAGTAAAAATCAAGTCTATGCTTCAATTTATTAAAAGTAAAGGGTTTATAGTGGGTACATTAATGTCTGCATTATTGTTGTTGTCTTCAACTTCAAAAATAAAAGATACCCTCTCTATAGGATCAAATATGCCTGCCAAAGATTTAACTTTGATTCGCTTAGATCAATCAGAAGTAGAGTTGGCTGCTTTTAAGAAAAACAATGGAACACTTGTAATTTTTACATGTAACACTTGTCCTTTTGTAATCGGTAGTGGGAATTTCGAAGGATGGGAAAAAGAATATAATGGATTAACAAAACTTGCCAACGACTCAGAGGTGGGAATCGTTCTAGTTAACAGCAATGCTGCTAAACGAAAAGATGGAGATAGTTTAGACGACATGGTTAAAAGAGCAAAAGAGAAGAACTATACTGCTGCTTACGTATTAGATGAAAAAAGTAAGCTTGCAGATGCGTTTGGAGCTAAAACAACGCCTCATGTTTTCCTTTTTAATAGTGAAGATAAGCTTGTGTATGAAGGGCAAATAGATGATTCATATAATCCAACGGTAGAAAAAGTAACACCTTATCTCAAAAAAGCAATAACACAAACTGCAAATCAAGGTCTGGTAGAGGTTAACAAAACAGATGCAATTGGTTGTAGTATTAAAAGAATAAAATAAAGATAGATGAATAAAACAGTACTTATACTTGGTTTAGTTGCAAGCTTTGCATTTAACTCAAAGGCACAGACAAAGAATTTGGGAAATCCACCTTCTTGGTCTGTAAGCGCAAATTCTCAAGTGAACTTTGAATTAATGCCTGCAGTAAATGTGCAAGAACAGTTAGATATTGATGCATTAAATAAAGCCAACGGATTTGATAAGATGCTACGGTTTGGTTATGAGCATCATGTTGAAAAAAACATTCTAACAGATGGAGTATCAATAAGCGACGGTTTAGGTGGATTAATTACCCAATATGGAGTAGAATGTCCTGAAGCCCTTTCTGTAAATTTAATTTTTGATCAATTTGAATTAGCGGACGGAGCAGAGCTTTTTATTTACAATGAAGAAAAGACACAGTATATTGGAGCGCACACGTCTGAAAATAACAACATTGCCAAAGTATTAGGTACAGACTTAATTAAAGGAGCAAAAGTAGTAATAGAGTTATATGAACCTGCAGAAGTTGTAGGGCAATCTACTTTAGTACTCGGAACCGTAGTGCATGGTTATGTTAATCTACCTGAATTGGTAGAGCATACGATGAAAGGGTTGAACGATTCTGGTAATTGTAATGTAGATGTTAATTGTCCGGCCGGAGCAGGTTGGGAAAACCAAAGAAACGCCGCAGCTATGTTGGTAAGCGGAGGAGGATTTTGCTCGGGTAGTTTAGTAAACTGTGTAACCAATACTATTGGTAACGTTACGCCTTACTTTCTTACGGCTAACCATTGTAATAATGGTTCTGACTTTGTTTCTACTGTTTTCAGATTTAGATGGGAGTCTCCAGTAAATGGAACTTCTTGTGCTACAAACGCAAACTCTGCTAATGGTCCTACTACTATGAATGTTAACGGTAGTACACTTCGTGCAGATAATGGTAACGCAGATTTTACTCTATTAGAATTAAATGCAGAACCAGATCCAGCTTGGGGTGTGTATTACAATGGATATAACATGACAGATGATGCTGTTGGTCAAGCCGCGGGTATACATCATCCATCTGGAGATATTAAAAAGATTGCTATTGAATATCAAGCTCCAACAAAGCAGACTTCAAATTTTAACGGAACTGCAAATGCAGAGTTTTGGAGAATTGCAGATTGGGATGTGGGCGTAACAGAACCAGGTTCTTCAGGTTCTCCGTTGTTTGACGAAAATAGAAGAACAGTTGGTGTACTATCTGCCGGAGCAGCAGCTTGTAATGGAACGAATGATAATAACCAGTACGATATTTACGGAAGATTAGGCGTAGCATGGGACGATAAGATTAGTCCGTCTAATCAATTGAAATATTGGCTAGATCCAGATGGAACAGATACTGAAATCTTAAACGGATTTGAACCACTAACGGGAGAGGTTATAGATACGTATGCAGGACTAGAATCAGAAAAAGATGCTGAATTGCTTGCAGTCTATCCAAATCCAACAACTGGTTTGTTTACAGTTACCTTGTCTAACACAAAAGAAAAGCAGATTTCGGTAATCAATACACTTGGTCAGCGCGTTTATCAAGCAACTACTGAAAACACAGAACTTGTTATTGATGCTTCTGAATTCTCTGTAGGAGTTTATGTTGTTTCTGTGCAAACAGATAACAAAAGAGTAACCAAAAGATTAATTGTAAAGTAAGCTATAAAATATTTATTGGTAGTATTAAAGGACTTCATTGTGAAGTCCTTTTTTTATATAAATAATTTAATTAGCATTAAGATTCCACTGATTAACATCACAAAATAGACAAGACGTTTAAATCCTGTATCTGTTATCTTTTTCAAAAGTTTTTTTCCTATTAGGTTTCCAAGAGTTGCACCAATTCCCAGGCTAATTCCATACAACCAAAGGTTACCACTTAAAACGCCAAACATAGTGTAGCCGTAAATCTGCGCTGTGCCCATAATAAAAGAGTTCATGGCCTTGGTTGCAATCATTTCTTCCTTATTAATTTTTGCGTTTAAGTAAAAAGGATTCGCAACCGGTCCCATACCACCAACAAATGTTCCTACAACAGAAATTATAAAACCCAAAATACTAAAATGCCAAAGTTGAGTTGAAAATTGTTTGCTTTTACGTTTACGAATAAATTGGATAAAAGAACCGATAAGAAATAATGCTATTGCTAATTGTAGATAAAATAGCTTGACTTTACTAAATAAAAAAGCAGTTAAACAAGCGCCTATCAAAGCCGTCGGAGTGTAGTACACTACAATTTTCCAGTTTATTTCTTTCCAAAATAAGATTACGCGAGAAGGTCTACCAATCAAATTACCCAGATTCACAAGAGGAGGAGTAGCAGCAGTTCCTACCATAAAATTTAAAATAGGTATCATAAGCAAGGCTCCACCACCGCCTCCTATAGTAGAAAAAGCAAAGGCAATAGTACCTAAAAGCAATAAAAAACCAAGTATCAGATAGTTTATTTCATCTACATTTATCATCTTTCAAAATTACAAAAGATGTATAGATTAAATTGTAATGTGCTCTACACACCAAATGACTCAATTATTCGTTTTACATTAGCGTAAATGATTAGAAGAGCTCTGATATATTGTTTTGTTATTTGTTTTATTTTAATAAAAAACAATTTATATGCTCAAACTTCTAATTATAGAAGTTACTCAATTGCATACACTTCAGATACGCTTCTAATAGATACTTTAAGTATTAATAGAAAATCTTTTAAAGTTGTCTGTGGTACTTTAGAATTACAAGACGATGTTTATTACCTAGATGCTATAAGTGCAAAGCTTAAACTGTTTACCACTTGTTCAGATTCGTTGAGATTAGAGTATCGTGTTTTTGATATGATGTTTGATGGCGAATTCAAAAGAAAGGATACCACACTTATTTTTAAGAATAACTTAGAGCAAAGAAATAGTTTCTTATACTCAGCTGTTAATAAGCGAACTGATTTTTTTGGAAGTAGCATACAAAAATCAGGTAGCATATCTCGCGGAATTTCTTTTGGAAACAACCAAGATTTATCGGTAAATTCTTCTTTAAATTTACAATTGGCAGGAGATATTGCGCCAAATCTTAAACTTCTTGCGTCGGTATCTGATGATAATATTCCAATTCAACCAGATGGTAACACGAACAAATTACAAGAGTTTGATCAAATATTTATTCAAATTTATAATGAAAAGTTTAAAGTAATTGCCGGAGATTTCTGGTTGGAAAATCCAACAGGACATTTTTTAACATACAGAAAAAGAGCGCAAGGCTTATTCAGTCAATACGCATTTAGCAACAAAGAAAATACCAATTGGATTATTCAAGGCGCAGGAGCATTATCTAAAGGAAAGTTTGCACGTAATGTAATTCAAGGTACAGAATCAAATCAAGGTCCGTATAGGTTAAGAGGAAATGAAAACGAACCATTTATTATTGTTTTAGGTGGAACTGAGCGTGTTTACTTAGACGGCAAACTTTTAGAAAGAGGTCAAGAATATGATTATACAATAAACTACAATACTTCTGAGGTAACATTTACTACGCGTAATCTAATTACGAAAGACAGCAGGGTGGTGGTTGAATTTCAATATTCAGATCAAAACTATGCACGTTCTTTATTTCAAGCAAGTGCCAATTACAAAAGCGATAAATTAGATTATTGGTTCAATGTTTATTCAGAACAAGATGCTAAAAATCAAAGCTTACAGCAAGATTTATCCTTAGCAGATAAAAAGCTGCTTTCTGAAGTTGGAGACAGTGTATTACAGGCAAGAGTAAACAGCATTGATAGTGTGGGTTATAATGAACAACAAGTCTTGTACAAATTAGAAAATGTAAATGGTTATGATAGTGTTTTAATCTATTCGGTTCATCCAGATTCTGCAATTTATAGAGCCGTTTTTACGCAAGTAGGCCCTAATGAGGGTAATTATATCTTTGATCGTTTTACTGCGGTGGGTAGAGTATATAAATGGGTAGAGCCAATTGCTGGTATTCCACAAGGTAACTTTATACCCGCTCAGCTCTTGCTATCGCCAAAGAGAAGAAGAATGATTAGTAGTGGAGTTAATTACCGTTTTGCAGAAAATTTTGTTTTAACAACAGAGGTTTCTACTACCAATAATGATCAAAATACATTTTCCAGGAAAGATAAGAATAACGATAATGCTTTTGGTAACAGAACCCGTTTAACTGGAGAAATAAAGTTAGGAAAAACAGATAGTTCTTTATGGAGTTTTATTACGGATACAGAAATTGAATATAGAACCGCCTTTTTTAGCGAAATTGAGCGCTACAGAACAGTAGAGTTTGATAGGGATTGGAACATTAGAGATAAAACGTTTGTTGGACAACAATTTTTGGCACAAACCGAAGCCAGTTTTAAACACAAGCAAAAAGGTAACATTAGCACGCAAGCACAATCATTTAATCTAGGAAGCGCTTATGCCGGAAGACGTGCGTGTTTTTCTGGAAACTGGCGCGGAGAGAATGGATTCTCTGCTAACTGGGAATCGAGTTATCTAAATGCAAAGACAATCACTGAGCAAAATACTTATCTGAGACATAAAATTGATATAAATCAAAATTTGGGATTTATTAAGGTTGGTTTTGTTGATGATCACGAATTAAATCAATTTGTTACTTCTGATATTTTGTTTACCAATTCCTATCAATGGTATGATTGGAAGGCCTACATTAAACAGGGAGATTCCGTTGCAAATGGCTTTAGTTTATTTTATAGAGAAAGATATGATAACAAAAGTGATAGTTTACGTTTGAAGAGTGCAGCGATTGCAAAACATTTTGGTGCGTCTTATGATTGGATCAGTAATAAGTTCATTAAACTAAATGTATTAGGAAGCTACAGAACGCTAGAAATTAAAGACAGCACTCTAATCAATCAAACCCCAGAAAATACGGTAATAGGAAGGGCAGATTATTCGCTTAAGCTATGGAAAGGAGCTTTAACCAATACAACGTTCTATGAAATTGGCTCTGGTTTAGAGTTGCGAAAAGAATTCTTGTATTTTCAAGTAAATTCAGGTCAGGGTGTATATACGTGGATAGATTATAATGGAGATGGAGTGAAAGACTTAAATGAGTTTGAAGTTGCACAATTTGCCGATCAAGCAGATTACATTCGAATATTCACACCGAGTAACGAGTATGTTAAAACTTTTAGCAATGAGTTTAATCAATCTATATTCTGGAAACCCGAGCGCATTTGGTCAAATAAAACAGGGGTTTTAAATGTACTTGCTCGTTTTTCTAATCAAACGCGTTTTAGAATTACCCGCAAAACAGGAGAAGCTGTGGTGGAGAATTATAACCCATTTAGAGGAGAAATTGCAGATACTAGTCTCATTTCGTCTTCTTCTAGCATTAGGAATACGCTCTTTTTTAATCGAATTAATGCTATTTTCGGATTGGATTACGTGTTTCAAAACGCTGCCTCAAAAACACTCTTAGCAAATGGTTTTGATGCCAGAAATACAGCCTTTAATCAAGTTAATTTACGTTGGAATATTGCCAAAAAATTTACGCTTAAAGCTACACTAGAAAATGGAAATAAAGAAGTATTGGCAGATTATACATCAGGTAGAAATTATGCCATTTCTTATTTAGAAGCCATACCAAGCTTTATTTACCAACCCAGTACGAATTTTAGAGTGAGCGTTGAAGGTAGGTTTACAACAAAAGAAAATAGTGTTGAGTTTGGTGGGGAAAATACCAATTTAACCGATTTAGGTGTTTTGTTCAAGTATAATCAAGCAGAAAAAGGTTCGTTACTCGGCGGATTTAATGCCATAAACATTCAGTTTGATGGCGCTGAGAATAATGCTGTTGCTTTTGAAATGTTAGAATCTTTGAGGCCAGGTATTAATTATACGTGGAACTTAGGTTATCAGCGCACCATTTCCAAAAGTTTACAATTAAGCTTACAATATTACGGCAGAAAATCTGAAGGAAACAGAACAATTCATGCCGGAGGATTGGAAGTTCGTGCCTTCTTTTAAAAAGGTAATGTCTTAATCCAACCTAACATTTCTTGTAAAATCAAAGTAGAAATTGTTTCCTGTAGTACACCGTATTCTAAGACAGTGCAAGTTTCACACGTTTGAAAAAGGTGATTTAAACCGGAGTATTCTTTTACAAATAAATTTGTTTTAGGCGCATATCTTTTAAATCCTTTTAGGTTTTCTTTTGCAGCTACCTGAATATCTTTTTCACCGTTTATGGCAAATACATAACCATTGTAATCCTTCAAATATGGTTTGGCTTCAAACGTTAAAAACTCTTTACCATATGCATTGGCGAGTTGCTTACTTAAGTTTAAAGCGTAGTTTTTTGCAGTAATTTGAGATTTGATCGTTTCGCTTGCTTTTTCGTAGTGCTTCATTAATTTTTCTTTAAGCATGCGCTTTGCAGAACTGTAGTTCTCTGCTTTTCTTATTACTTTGTATAAAATAGAGATGCCTTTTTTTGTCCATTTTGCGTCAGACTTATTGCTGCGCTTAAGGGTTATATCATAATTCTGCTGAGCTAGAACTTTATAACCAGAGGTACCAGCAGCAGCTAAAAAAAGAAGAAAATCAATTTCTTTTCTTTCAGACAGAACTAAACTGTGCATACCTCCTTCAGAGTGACCTAAAATTCCTACCGGATGATTAGGATATAGGGATTTGACGTGGATCAAAGCAGCTTCTAAATCGGTAGAAAAATCATAGATCGAAGATCCTTCAAAATTTCCTTCAGATTCTCCGGTTCCTCTGTCATCAAAACGTAAAACACCAATTCCGTTAGAAGAGAGATAGTCTGCAATTATTAAAAATGGCTGATGTCCCATCAATTGTTCGTTTCTATCTTGTGGCCCGCTACCACTGGCTAAAATTACGATAGGAAAGACACGGTTTGAGTCTTTAGGAACGGTTAGAGTACCTGCCAGTTTGAAATTTTGTATGCTATTCTCAAAAAAGATGTCTTTTACAGCGTAGCTGAAAGGTGGAACCGGTTCTTGAGGACGTTTAATGTCTAGTTTCTCAGGTTTGTTTCTGTAGAAAGAGAGCGGAGCTTTATAAATACCTTGTTCAAAAGTTCCTGAAATACTATCTGAAGTAAGGTTTCCTTGATAACTTATTTCTAAGCGTGATACCGAAAAACGTATAGAATTGCCTTCTAGTAGAAAAGTATCTAGTTCTACTGGGTATTTGTTTTCTCCTCTGATATCAACTAAAACACAGTTCTTAAAGTTTTCTGTAATGTTTAGTTCTAAGGATATATTCTGACCAGCAACCAATAAATTACCGAACCAAAGTCCTTTTATGTTCTGGGTAAATCCAGTAAATGTAATTAGGATAATTACTGCTGTTAGTATATTTCTCATATCACGAAATTAAAACTAATTTTTAATGTGTTACACTACTATTTCGAACATTGATGGATTTATATAATAATGAAAATAAGAAGCGCGTATCGGGCTGCTTTTCCTAAAGTCATAAGACCCAAGGTGCTCCAAATAGGTGTTTTAAATAGGCCTAAAACAAGCAAGATTAAATCACCTATAAAAGGTAAGAAACCAAAAAAAGCAATATATTTCCCTCTTCTTTTGAAAGCATTTTCGATCTGTGTGAGTCGTTTATCCGTTAAACCTAATGGCTTAAACCAAGCTGTTTTTCCTAAAGACCCAATAAAATAGTTAGTTGCTCCTCCCAACGAATTTCCTACTGTTGCTATTATTAGGCAGGTAGATGGGTTAAAACCATTGCCTATGAATAGTACTACCACTAGTTCTGAAGAGAAGGGTAAAACTGTTGCAGATAAAAAAGTTACCAGAAATAACCCTAGCCAACCAAGTGCGATCCATTCCATAGTACGATTTAGAATGTTTTGTCTTTTAAAAATGGAATACTTTCTCTAACGTGATTAAGGGTATCCGCATTTAACTCTCCAACGAGCACTACTTCTTCATTAGAAGTACATTCTACTTCTCCTAAGGCGTTAATTAGAGCAGAATCTCCGCTATAATTAAATTCTTTTCCGTCTATACCAACCCTATTGACACCAATCACATAGCACTGATTTTCTATTGCTCTTGCTTTTAGCAAGGTTTTCCAGTGTTCCTTTCTTTTTTCAGGCCAATTGGCAACATAGATTAAAGTATCGTATTCAAATTTACTAGACTCAACCTTGTTTCTACAGTTTTCTGGAAAACGTAAATCGTAGCAGACCTGTAAATTTATGCGCCAGCCTTTGTATTGGACAATTTTATTTTCTCGTCCTGCTGCATAGTGCTTATCTTCTTTTGCTAGTGTAAACAATTGCCTTTTATCGTAGTGGTGAAGTATTCCATTTGGCTCAATGAAGACCATTCGGTTGTAATACTTTCCATTTTCTTCTATAATTAAGGATGTAGTAATTGCACAATTTTTAGTGTTGGCAAGCTGACGTAACCAAGCTATGCTTTCCGATGTGAAAAAAGATTCGGCTAGTTTTTGAGGTTGCATAGAAAAACCCGTAGAAAACATTTCAGGTAAGACCAGCAAATCTACCTTTTCAGATGAGTTAATTAGTCTTTGATAATTGTCAAAATTAGCCTTTTTATTTTCCCAAATTTGATTGGCTTGTACAAGTCCTACCTTTAAATTTTGCATAATAAATTAGTTGCTTGTATTAGTGTTTCTTCTTTTTTGGCATAACAAAAACGTATTGTTTTGTTGTCTTGCTTGTTGGTATTAAATACTGATGTTGGGATAACTGCTACGCCCTTTTCGGTGGTTAACCATTTAGAAAAAGCTATATCGTCAAGGTCTGCTATTTTCGCATATTTTGCGGTTACAAAGTAGGAGCCATAACTTGGCAATAATTCGAATTTAGAGCTTTGCATTCTTTCCACAAAGAAATCGCGTTTTTCTTTGTAGAAACTACCAAGCTTACTTAAATCTGCTTGTGGTAAATATGTTGCGAGTGCTATTTGACAAACACTGTTTACGCAAAAAACTAAATATTGATGTACTTTTTTTATTTCTACCATTATCTCTTTGGGTGCAACAACGTAGCCAATTTTCCAACCGGTTACATGAAAGGTTTTTCCAAAAGAAGAAGTAATTATGCTTCTGTCTTTTAGTTTTTCTCTAGTGTGTGCAGAAATATGTGGTTTTTCAAAGTGGATAAATTCATACACTTCGTCAGATAAGAGAAATACGTCTGGGAAACGATCTAAAATTGTTTCTAGCGCTAAAATATCTTGCTCTTCAAATACTTTTCCGCTTGGGTTATGCGGATTATTGGTAATAATCATCCTAGTTTTTGAAGAAAAGGCAGCGTTAACCTTATTCCAATCTACGTTAAAGTTTTCATCTAAATTAACATGCACGGGTTTACCTCCAGCTAGTTTTACAGCAGGCGCATAGCAATCGTAAGACGGGTCTAAAATAACTACTTCATCTCCTTTTTTAATTAGAGCTTGAATGGCAGTGAAAATAGCTTGTGTGGCTCCCGCAGTAATTAAGAGTTCATGGTTTTCATCTACCTCTCTGTCATAGTGAAGTAAAATTTTGTCTTTTACTGCCTTCAATAATGGAGGGTATCCAGCCATAGGAACATATTGATGAACATTCTCTTTGCCTATTTTATTAAATGTTTCTTGTAGTTGCTGAGCAATAGGAAAATTTGGAAAACCTTGTGAGAGGTTAATAGCATTGTGTTCCGTGGCGAGTTGCGACATCACAGTAAAAATAGATGTACCCAATTGAGGTAGCTTAGAGTCTATCTGCATCATATTCCAAATATAAAGAATTGAAGTAAGGTCGGCAAGCTACATTTGCCTTGTTTGAGAAGAAATAATATCTACTGGATTGTAACTGTAAAATAAAAGACAGTTTTGTGTTAGGGTTCAATTCTTATCTTCTATATTTGAATTAAAATCCGCAATATGTTACGTGTAATTATTTTTACTTTACTGGTTTTACCTAGCTTTTTGAAGGCTCAAAAAGCACCTTTTATTCCTAATAATGCTCAGTTTGTGCTTTCTATCTCTGGAGAAGATATTTTAAAAGATGTTCCATTAGAAGAAATGGAGAAATACGAATTTATGGCAGAAGTCTCAAAAGAGTTGTTCAGAGATGCATCTAAATCTATATCAGAATTTGGGTTTGACTTAAACGGTCAATTTTATTTCTTTGGTGGTGATTTACCTAGCTATAACTTTTTTGGTTTTTCTATAGATGTAGCGGATATGAATAAACTCATAGACAACATGAAATTGAATGCAGAAGCTGCAATAAAACTGCGAACAGAAGGGTTTTATTTTAATAATTCTATGTTAACGGCTATCCGTAATAATCAAATGCTTTTTGTGGTTACAGATTTACATTATTACAAAGTAAATGATTATGTAGACAGTATTTATTACGCCAATGGGTGGATGGATGAGAGTAGGTATTACAACGATTATTATTATGAAGAACAGTTTAGTGATGAACTGGACCAAAGGGTAGAAGAAGCTGAGGCTGCTGTAGATGAAGAAATGGAGGATTTTATTCCTCCTGCACATGAAGTAGAATATGAGGAATTTGAAATTGTAGAAGAACAAGCTATCTACGAAGCACCACCAGCGACGATGCCTAAATTGGAAGAAAGTATTAATGAGCAGGTGGATAGGGTGTATGAGATTGAGAACTTGGAAGAGGTAGAAGAAATTGTTGAAAGTGAACCAACTTTTCCGAGTAAATATACCTTTAGAGATAGCGTAGAAACAGCGTGGATAAGACAAGAAAACGACAAGGTTTTAGCAGATTTTTTAAGTGATAATTCGTTATTCAAGCATGATGAAAAGATGCAAAAAGCATTTAGCAATGGTGATCAGGCGGTTTTTTTCTTTGATGCGTCAAAATTTTACACGAATTCGTATGAACTTGAGAGAGAGTTAAAATACAACCCTATTGTAGATAAGAATTCATCTATTTTTAAAGATCAATGGTATCATGCGGTTGCAAATTTTACAGAAACAGGTATTCATGCAGAGTTAGATATGAATGGTCACACCGAAATTATTGAGGTTGTGGATGAATTGGGTAACAGTAAAATGGATAAAGAAATGCTGAAGTACATTCCCGATGATAATATGGGATTTGTAATAGGCAACGCCTCTTACCAGAATGCATACGAACGCTTTAAGTCAATTTACCTACCTAAACTTGAAAATAGCAGTGAGAAACGCTTGCAATTGGGCTCAGCAATCTGGTATACGTGGGATAGAATGATGAATAAAGACGTTTTATTTGAGCTTTATTCTGGTAGAATGTTTATGACCTTTAATGGTTTTAAAGAATTACCAACACAAAAAATTTCATACGAATATGATGAAGTTAATTTTGAATATAAGGAGGTAATAACAGAATCTAAAGAAGTATTACCCGTTTTTACATTAGGAATTTCTACTGAAGAAACAGAAATAGCACTTAAATACCTTGAGGTGCTAAGTAAAACAGAGCAACAATATGTTCAAAAAAAAGACGGTTATTACGTAATAACCTCAAATGAGTTTAACATTCCCATTTATGTGTATGTGTACAACAATTTATTTATTGCATCAAATGACTTAACGCTTGTTTTAAACTCAAAAAATGGACTAGGATCCAATAGGTTAAAAGGAGACGCTAAGAAACGAGCGAAAAAAACCAATATGCTTTATGCAGAGGTAGATTATGCAAAATTACTACAGTCTATTCCAAGAGAGTATATTGGAAGAAGAGATTTTGAGATGTTTCAAACAATGGCAGGAAAAGTAGGTAAGATGGAAATGTCTTTTGATGAGGTAAAGCAAAACTTGCTTAAAATGAAAGTAAATTATACGTTCAATGGCGATTATCAAAATGGTGGTTATTATATGTTAGACTTAATTAATACGCTTTATCTAAAGGCAACACGTTAAATGCTTAAGTTTGTTTTTGTAAGTTTTGGATTACTCTTGTTTATTGGTTGTAAATGGAATGCTGAAAAACCTTTTACTCCAATTGAGAATAGATTAGTAGCCGATGAATGTGTAGGTTATGTTCTTCTAGACTCTATAGACCAGCAATTGAAAACATCAACACTTTCATCGATTTCTCCTTGGCTTAACATGTTCAGTATTCGTGCCTTTCTATTAAATTCAGGAATTAAGAATACAAGAGTTTATTTTTCAGCAAACCTTGAAAGTCAGTCAGCTCGAGCATTTGTTCAAATTTCTGATACTGTACTATTTGATACGCGTTTAGCTGAGCTTACCGAAATATACCAACTCAGAAAAGAAAACATTGCTAAAGAAAACGTTATTTGTTTAGATAGGTTTAACATGAAAGCGGTTCGGGTAGATAGTGTATTGATATTTACCTATAACTTGTTAATAGAAGATGAGTTGCTTGCTTTTAAAGAACAGAATTACTTTGATACTGCGTGGACAGAAGTGATACAAAAGAAGGGTCAACCATTTTATTCTAAATTACAAAACCAAAAGTTAACAGATTTTTCTATCGAAAATATAAGTGCTACTGCAAAAGTAGATAGTTCATTGCACGTATCAGTTCTTATTAATAAGTTACCTCAATTTCCATTTCAGTTTGCTCCGGCGTTTCGCACATTTTCTAGTACTGAATCTACTTTTAGTGTAGACTTATTGTTAGAGAAACAACAGTTAAATAGGCATAATAAATGGCGTAATTATTTAGCCACCTTAGGTCGGAAGATAGGCTTTCCTACCACTCATTTTTTTGATGCTTGGGAGGGAGAGTTTCACTTTGCTAAAGGAGGAGTTGATATTGAGAGAAACATAGAGATAGTTACTGTTTTAGATGAAAACTTTAATACAGTTGAACGAAAAAAAATAAAAGAAACCCAGGTAGAAGCATTGCAACTAATGTTCAATTTAAATTCAACCCAAGATGCATTGTTTCTTGAGATGAAGGAAACTGGTTTTTTAAATAAGGAAAAGGATAGATACAATTTTTTTATTGCTCCACCTTTGTCTCTTCTGAAAGTTCAAAATATACATAGTTTTTATTCAGGTAGTAAAGTTCCAACACTTAGTTCTGTTAAAACAAATAGAGTTCTTGCCTTAAAAACAGAAAAAGGTACACTAACAATTAACCTTGTTTTAGATAATGAGTTTCAAAGCGTTTACGAAGTTTTGGTTGATATAAAATCCGGACTTATAAATGAGTTGAGCGATTTGAGTTTGACTAGATAAACCATTAGCGGATAATAGTAACTGTTCCTTTAAAGCTTCTCGCATTATCATTAAGTACATCTTTTGCTTGAATCGTCCATACATATGTTCCGTCGCGCACAATTTCACCGTTGTATGTTCCATCCCATTCGCCGTTTGGGTCATTACTTAACCAAACTGTTTCTCCCCATCTATTGTATACGATAAGTTCAAAATCATACACGTCTATACCTTCAAGAAAAACACGCCAACGTTGATTAAATTCATCGCCGTCTGGTGTAAATGTATTGGGTGCGTAAAGAAGTACTTCAGGATATACCGTAACTATCCTTGTTATGGTGTCTGTACACCCAAATTCACTGTAAGCAATCAATTGTACGCTATAATCCCCTGTTTGTCCGTCAGGGAAAAGGGTAGTTGGGTTTTCTAAACTAGAAATGCTAGGTTCACCTTGGTTCATATTCCATAAATAGCTGCTTGCATCTGTAGATTGATTAATGAAGTTTGCAGTAGTATTAAACATTAAAATAGGTGAAGGAGTCCAAGTAAACTCAGCAGTTGGAATCGGTACTACATTAAGTGCATTGTTAAAATTAGTTGTTACCGTGCAGCCTTCGGCAGAGGTCACACTCATTTGTAAGCCGTAATTACCAGCCATAAATATTCCTGCCTCGATACTATCCGTAGTAAAATTGTTCGTGATTGTTTCAATGTTCCAAATCACACTAGCACTGTTTAATGATGTGTTTGTTATTTCAAAACGTGCGGGTTCGCATAAATTATTTTCTGTTACACTATAACTTGGTAGTGGAGTTGGGTTTTGAAATACGTTTTGGTTGAGTATAAAGGCGTTAGATTCACACGCATCGGTTATCGTTACCATGTAGTTACCGGGTTCATTTCCGTTTATATTTTGATTAAAGTTAATTCCTAAATTTCCATTTGGACCAGTCCAATTTACCGTGTACGGAGCTAAACCGCCAGTGATATTATTTACGAATAAATCCGCATTTTCATATTCGCACAGACTTAATGGAGCACTTATGTCGGCATTTAAAGGATCAAGTACGCTCACATTAATGGTTTCTGAGTTAGAAATACAACCGTTTTCATTCTCAGCATATACAGTATATGTTGTATTACTGGTTGGAGAAGTAGTTTGTATGTTAGCTAAATTGGTTGTCATATTCCAATAGAAATCAAATGTATTTCCTCCACTTGCTGTTGCGCTTAAGGTTGCGGTGCCATTTTGGCAAATAATTGTATCATTACTTACGTTTATTTGAACGGCTGTACCTTGATTAAGCACAACAAACTCACATGTTTCACAATTATTAATTGTTCTGGAGCAGACTTGATAAGTACCGTCTGCTAATCCATTAAAAAGGTTATTGGCTTGCCAATTTATTCCGCCATCAATAGAGAATTCAGTAGCATCTGCATTTAAAATTTCTATTTCTCCATCCAATACGCCTAAACATGTCGGGTCTATTGTGTTTACTATTTGAACTGGATTTTCTACGCTTACAGAAATAGTATCTGTTGCTGTACAAACAGGCCCAAAAGTAATGTCATCTAAAGCAAAATCATTACCAGCGTTTACCGTATTTTGATTTAATATGCATAGTTCGGCAGTTGTTGCTGATCCAGAATTCCATGTGTTACTGAATTGTTGCCAGTTACAACCTGTGGTTCCTGTGCTAAAGATGGGTCCAATTGAAGTGCCGTTTACAAAAAGTTGAAGTTGTGGAACATTAGGATCATTTAATGCATTGGTTACCCAAGCAGAAAACAAGTAAACAGTATTAGGTGTAACGGTAACGGTTTGGCACCAAACTTCTGTGTTTGGGGTAGATGACCCGTTTACTACCATCATGTTTCCATTGCCGGGTCCATGATCAGAGCAAAAACTAAAGTTATTATGTGATAATGAAGGAGAAGTAGAAATATCGTACTGACCGGTATTACTTAATAATCCCCAAGCTCCTCCAGTACCAGGTACATAATCCGTGCTAAAGTCTACCGCACCATTTTCAAATCCAGAGTTTAGAATTATGTTTCCGCCGGTTCCGTTTACGGTTAGCGCATAAACTCCACTATTGGTGATGGTTCTGAAAGATTGAGTAGAATTATTTTCCCATAAATATGAGTTGTAGGTCGACCCAAAATTAAAAATTACTTGCTCTCCTTGGCAAATTGTAGTATCGTTTCCTAAGCCTAAAACTGGAAAATTAGCAGCAGTACATTGTGCCATTGCATACGACGAGTATATAGCAAGAATAAGAAGGGTTATTTTTTTCATACACATGTATAATTACAACGTATTAAGCTAATTGCAGTTGCTCTTGGCCGTTAAATTACTAAAATTGGTAACTAAATCCAAGTTGAGAACCTGTGAAATTTAGCTTTACTCTTTCTAGCACAGGATCTAAGGATTTTGTTCTTCTTGAGGAATGTATGAGTAGAGCAGTTAAGTCAAATAAGAATAAAAAACTACCTTGTAAAATAAGGCTATTTCCAAAGCCTTGAAATCTATTAAAGTTCTGTGTTGAATTATTTGCATGTGCTTTAAATAGAAAACCACTTGTGATATATGCTACATCTAAAGCTGTGTTAAATAAGAATATTTTTTCTGTTTTTGTTTGTGCAAAATACAGTTGTGCAAAGTCTTTGTATTTTGTAGATGCTTTTCTTGCTTTGAAATATCCGGGTATTGCGAGTGCAAGGTTAACTCCGCTCCACATTACATTCATTTGATGAAAATATTTTGATTCATCTTCGGTTTTGCTCCATCCATATATTCCTACTGCTGTATTGGCTAAAGACCAAGTTCCTAGAGTTAACATGAGTTTCTGATCTACCTTACTTTTCGATTGGTTAAATTGAACCACTGTTTGAGCATAAAAAGCGCTGTATAAAAAAAGAACGATTAAGAAGATTATTGTTTTCATCTTAGGTTAAACACCAAATAAGAACTAATTGTTTTTTAGCCTTGTTCGTGTAAGTCGATTTTTGTATAAAATAAAAAACCCCGTACGCTAAAAAGTGTACAGGGTTCGTTATTTATTGAATTACTTGCTTATCGCGTCCAACCAAATTTTTCTTCAAATTTAGCGTAAACATAGTCTTGAACACTAACGTTTGATATGCGATCAACTACTTCATTTATGAATGCTTGCGTCATCATTTGTTGAGCGCTCTTTTTCTTTATTCCTCTTGCTTGCAGGTAAAAAATAGCTTGCTCATCTAGCTGTCCAATTGTACATCCGTGAGAACACTTTACGTCATCTGCATATATTTCTAACTCTGGTTTAGAGTTTATTTCTGCATCATTAGATAATAAAACATTACCATTTGCTTGGAAAGCTTCTATCTTCTGAGAATCTTGTCTAACAATAACTTTTCCATTGAATACGGCTTTTGACTTATCGTCCATTACTCCTTTGTACATTTCATCTGATATACAATTGGGTTGTAAATGATCTACGAAAGTATGATTATCAACAAGTTGGTTTTCTTTTGTGAGATAGATTCCGTTTAGGGCTGTGTGACAGTTTTCGCCGTCTACTAAAATATTCAATCCATTTCTAACCAACAATCCTCCTATGGTTACTGTATTAATCTCAAACCTACTGTCTTTTTCTTGAACGATGTTTTCTGTTGAAACATGAAAAAAGTCTAGATTCTCTTCTTGTATTTTATGAATTTTTAAACTTGCATTAACTCCAACAGCAGCTTCCATTACCACGTTAGAAAAGCAGTTAGTTGTATCCATAGTGTGATGAGAAGTAATAACTTCTAGCTCTGCACTTTGGTCTACATCAAAAAAGTGTCTTGTGTTTGCAATAACACCATTTCCTGTACTTACATGAATGATGTGTATTGGAGTTTGCGAAACTGTATTTTTTTCAGCTCTAACATATATACCGCCAGTGTAATAACCTTTATTGATTAAAGAGAAGACATTTTCGTCGATACTATCTAGTTTGTCGAGATAATCCTCCATATCTGCGTTTTCAATTGCAGTAATGGTTAACCCTTCGGGTAATGCCTGTAAACTTGACTGTTTTTCGTCGTAATAACCGTTTACAAATACCAGTCTGTGCACATTCTCTTCTCCAATTTTGAGCTTAGAAACGTCAGCCTGTGCTTTTTGCTGTGTAAATTGTTGTTTTGTTATACGGGTAACTCGTGTATATTTCCAATCTTCAACGCGTGTTGTTGGAAAGTCCATACCGCCTAAGGCATCAATTGCCATTTGACGAAAGCTTGAACAATCTTTACCTTTCTCTAATTTCTCTACAAATTGTAGTACTTTATTTTCTTGTGCAATTTCCATAGGAATTATGCTTTTTCGTTGATCCAATCGTACCCTTTTTCTTCTAATTCTAAAGCTAATTCTTTAGGACCAGTTTTAACAATTTTTCCGTCTGCTAAAACGTGAACAAAATCAGGAACGATATAGTCTAGAAGTCTTTGATAATGCGTAATTACAATAATCGCATTGTTTTCATTTCTCAGTTTATTAACTCCACCTGCAACAATTCTTAAGGCATCAATGTCTAAACCAGAGTCTGTTTCGTCTAAAACGGCTAATTTTGGCTCTAACATTGCCATTTGGAATATCTCGTTTCTTTTCTTTTCTCCACCTGAAAAACCTTCGTTTACAGATCTAGAAGTAAGTTTAGAATCGAGTTCAACTAACTTAGATTTCTCGCGAACCATGCCCATGAAATCTTTAGCAGAAACAGGATCTTCACCTCTGTATTCTTTTATTTCGTTAATTGCTGTTCTAAGAAAATTAACATTTGAAACTCCTGGGATTTCTACCGGATATTGAAAAGCAAGAAATAACCCTTCTCCTGCTCGTTCTTCGGTTTCTAGCTCAAGCAAGTCTTTACCGTCAAAGTCTACAGAACCTGCAGTTACTTCATAACCGTCTTTACCTGCTAATACCGAAGCCAATGTTGATTTACCTGCTCCATTCGGTCCCATAATCGCATGGATTTCTCCTGCTTTTACTTCTAAATTCAATCCTTTAAGGATTTGTTTCGTTTCCACTTCTGCGTGGAGGTTTTCTATTTTTAACATCGTTAACTATGTTTCTTATTTTATGTTTTCCCTTTTGGTAAAGGGACTTAGGATATAGCGATTGTATAGAATGCTTAATCGTCTTTTCCTTAATTCACTTTTTGTTTGTGCTAATGAAAAGTTGTCTAATTTTCATTAATAACAGTATTAATTTTTAGCTACAGTCTATTGCCATACGCTGTTTATCCTACAGAATTTTCTAAAGACAACGCTAATAATTTTTGTGCTTCAACGGCAAATTCCATCGGGAGTTGGTTTAAAACTTCTTTACAATATCCATTTACGATTAAGCTAATTGCTTTTTCTTCTGGAATTCCCCTTTGTAAGCAGTAAAAAATTTGGTCTTCTCCAATTTTAGAAGTGGTTGCTTCGTGTTCAATTTTTGCAGAAGGGTTTTTACACTCTATATACGGGAAAGTATGTGCTCCAGATGTGTCAGTCATTAAAAGCGAATCACACTGAGAAAAATTTCTAGCGTTATCAGCATTTTTATGGATTTGTACTAATCCTCTGTATGAGTTATGCGAATTTCCGGCAGAAATTCCTTTTGAAATGATAGTACTCTTTGTGTTTTTACCTAAGTGTATCATTTTCGTTCCTGTATCTGCCATTTGTCTATTATTTGTAACGGCTACAGAGTAAAACTCTCCGGTAGAGTTGTCACCTTTTAAGATACAAGATGGATACTTCCAAGTAATTGCGGAGCCAGTTTCTACCTGAGTCCAAGATATTTTTGAACCTGTATGGCAGATTCCTCTTTTGGTTACAAAATTGAAAATTCCACCTTTTCCGTCTTTGTCGCCCGGATACCAGTTTTGTACCGTAGAATATTTTATTTCTGCATTATCGAGTGCAACAAGTTCTACCACCGCAGCATGCAGTTGGTTTTCATCTCTTTGTGGTGCTGTGCATCCTTCTAAGTAAGAAACATAAGCACCTTCATCGGCAACAAGCAAGGTTCTTTCAAATTGTCCGGTTCCCGACTCATTTATTCTAAAGTAGGTAGATAGTTCCATTGGGCATCTCACTCCTTTAGGTATGTAGCAGAAAGAGCCATCTGTAAAAACGGCACTGTTTAAGGCTGCATAGAAGTTATCAGAAGGCGGTACTACCGTTCCCATATATTTCTGTACAAGTTCTGGATGCTCGGTTACTGCTTCTGAAAACGAGCAGAAGATGATTCCTTTCTCAGCCAATGTTTTCTTAAACGAAGTTGCTACTGAAACAGAATCCATAACAAAATCTACAGCAGTTTCTGTACCGGTTAAACGTTTTTGTTCTTCCATAGAAATCCCCAATTTTTTCATGGTTTCTTTCATTTCAGGCTCAACATCATCCCAAGATTCATATTTCTTTTTAGATTTTGGCGCAGCGTAATAGGTGATGTCTTGAAAATCTGGCTTTTCGTATTGGATGTGAGCCCACTCAGGTTCTACCATCTTTTGCCAAGCTCTAAAAGCATCTAGTCTATACTTCAGAAGCCATTCTGGCTCTTCTTTTTTAGCAGAAATAAAACGAATTATATCTTCATTAAGCCCTTTTGGAGCTCTATCTGATTCAATATTCGTAGTAAAACCGAATTTATATTCTTGGTTTTCTAAGTCTACTTTTAATTCTTCTTCTGTATAACTCATGTTATAATTTGAAATTTGAAATTAGAGTTTCGAAAAGTATTTCTCTGTCTCTTTTTCTAGTTTAATATTTTCGGCAAAGGTTTTAGAAAACGTCTTGCCTATATTTTCAGATTTCTTTAAGTATTGAACAAATCCTGTTATTTGTTTAGCTGTATTTTCGTCATTTTAAGAATTGAAACCAATTGCCTTATAATGAAAATGATTCTCCGCACCCGCAGGTTCTTCCAGCATTAGGATTTGTAAACGTAAATCCCTTGCCGTTTAATCCGCCAGAAAAATCCAATATTGTTCCTACGAGATATAAAAAGCTTTTTTTATCAACTACCACTTTAATACCGTTGTCTTCAAAAGTTTTATCTCCTTCTTCTTCCTTGTTGTCAAATTTCAGTTGGTACATTAGCCCTGAGCATCCTCCACCTTCAACACCAACACGGATAAAATATCCGTCTTGCCCTTCTTCAGCCATAAGTTTAAGCGCTTGGTTTTTGGCTTGTTCTGTTACTGTTATCATGTTAATTACTCTTTTATTTTCTTTATGGCTTTATTTAGATTAAATTTAAATAGAACCAAATTTTAATGCAAAAATACCGAATTTGTGGTATTGAACCAATAGTTTTTTTTGTTTATTTCGGTGAATTGTAATTTGAACACATTTTATAGCATTTTAGTTCCATTCTCTGTAAGTTGTTTGGTCTAGTAAAAAGAATTTGCAAAAACGAAATAGATTAGACACTGTTTGTGCCGGATACGATAAAAAATGAATTAATTTTGTGGTACTTTAAATGCGTTATGACAAAAAAGGAACTAGAAAACACAATTGTAGATGTTTTAAAAACAATTCATGATCCAGAGATTCCTGTGGATATCTATGAATTAGGTTTAATATATGAAGTTAAAATAGACAAAGAGAATAACGTTTTCATTGATATGACTTTAACTTCTCCTAATTGTCCGGTTGCAGAGTCTATGCCAAAAGAGGTAGAAGATAAAGTTGCAGCTATAGAACAGGTTAAGTCCAGCAAAGTGGAAATTGTTTTTGATCCACCTTGGGATAAAGACATGATGAGCGAAGAAGCGAAGTTAGAATTAGGATTTTTATAAGGTGAAAGGATGTTTAGACAAACATCCTTTTTTTATTTCTAATTCATAATCACTTTTCTGTATCTTAAATTAATTTTTAGTGGAAGCTGATATTCTTTTAATTCCCAAACTTGTGTAAAATGTGTAGAACTCAGTTCTAATAGTTCTGATTGTTTTTCCTGATTTCCGGCTTTCAAAGTGAGGCTTTTACTGTCTGGCGAAACTGAGAAATATCCTGACTGGGAGGTTAAATCTTCGGCAAAACCTGAGAAAGAAGATTCGTATGTTCCGTCAGCATTAAAAATATAACTCCCCTTAGAAAAGTTACTTAGCTTTTCAATGTAATTATCTACTTCGTTTTTCATACTTTCAGGAAGAAACTGAGATAGGGCTCCAACTCCAGACGGATCTATTTCATATGAATCATACTGCCAAATTCCTACAAGTTGATCTTCTGGCGAACTGCAAGAATGTAACAAACCAAGGCTTAAAATAAAAATTAATAGGGTAAAGCGTGTCATTTCGTTAATTTTGTTCAGGATTAAAATTAATGGAATTAATTGATGCTATGGACGAAATCATAAATAAAGTTGCAGATAGTGGTTTAAAAACGTTGGATTTAGCCAACTTTAAACCGAAGACAGATATTGTTGTTTTTGATATTAAAGATTTTCTTTGGCAAGAATTAATTTTGAAAGAAAAAGAATTCAGAGCTGCTCTAAAAGACTTTCACTGGGAAAACCTTGAAAAAAAGGCCGTTGCCGTTTTGTGTTCAACAGATGCAATTGTGCCAACTTGGGCGTATATGTTGGTTGTATCTTATTTACAATCTAGAGATATACAACATTTAGTAGGTACCAAAGATGAGCTTGCTAAGGAGCTGATTAAACTGGAGATTGAAAAGTTAACTAGAGATGAATTTGTAGACGAACGCATTATTGTTAAAGGTTGCGCTGATATTGCAGTTCCTAATTTTGCTATGAGTTATTTAGTTACTTATCTGCAGCCTGTGGTAAAGTCTTTAATGTATGGAGAGCCTTGCTCAACTGTGCCAATTTATAAAAAGCCAAAAGTGAAATAGCAGTATTAAACTTCTATACCTTTAGCGGTTAGTTGTTTTTGTTTCATTTCTCTAAAGAGCATTTCGAGTATGGGCAATACGCGATGAGCAGATTTTAAGTTGTCGTGGAGTACAATAATATCTCCCGCCTTTATTTGATTTATTTTTTTTTCAATTGTTTTTAAAGAAACAGCATGGTACCAATCATAGGTAAGAAAGGTCCACATGATTATTTTATTGGTTTTTGCTATTTCTTTACCCATTTTAGGCCATAATCGTCCATAAGGTGGCCGAAAGAGTGTAGAAGAGGTTGCTTGATTTCCAAGCTTCAAGCTCCTGCTATAGTTTTCTTTAGTTGTTTTAAAGGCATGAGAATGAAAATGTGTATGGTTACCAATAACATGTCCTTCTCGCTTAATTCTTTCAAAAATTTCTGGGTATCTAAGCACATTTTCTCCTACGCAAAAAAAAGTTGCTTTTGCTTGTTTCTCTTTTAAAAAGTCAAGAATTTTCGGAGTTACTTCTGGTATAGGTCCATCGTCAAAAGTCAAATATACAAACGGTTCTTTTACAGAAAAACTCCACGTTCTCTCTGGGTAAACCCATTTAAGAAAGCGTGGAGTTTTAAATAAATACATGTTATTTTTATTCTTCTAATGCTGGATATCCAAGTCGTAATTGTTCAATGGCCTTGTACGTCATTTCAAAAGCCTTAGCTTCTCTTCTTGCTTCGTTTCTTTCTTTTGAACTAGCGCTTTGAGCGTTTTCAATTGTTTTAATTATTTCAGGTACAACAATGGTACTTAATCGCTGCTCCATACCAATCGCTCTAACGGCTATATCTCTACTCTCGTCATACGAATAAACCACACCAATAACATTTAAAAGGTTGTTAGCAAAAGAAAAGAAGTCGGTCTGGTTTCTGTAAGCAATTCGTTTATCCGAGTTTTCATAATATCTCAAATAGGTTTCTAGTTGATCTAGATATTCGCTTGCTAACTTTTCGCCCAATTCGATATCATTAGCTTCGTAAAGCATGAAAATAAAGTTGGCAATAGAACCATCTTCTGCTATTCTTCCAATTGGTTTTTTAGTTGCTCTTCCGTTTTCCATTACGTTTAGCTCTAAAACTTGACCCTCTCTTGGTTCTCCCATATCCAGTACAGAACTGATAGGCAAGACAGTTAGTGCTTTTTTAATTACTAGGCTTACGCTGTCTTTATATTTCGTAACTTCTTGCTTTAGACTATTATTTTGTGCGGTTAATGAGTCTTTGATACGTGCTTTATTTTCTACTTCAGCGTTTTCTAGTCGACTTAGCATCATTTCATTTTGCCTGATTTTACTACTTAAATCTCTATCTGCTTTTGCTAAATAGCTATATGCTAAATCATTAAATCCGCTTCTAAATTGACTTGTATGTCTGCGTACATAGTAATCGGCTAATGCTCCATCTTGTAAGTTTCCGTAACCATATACTTCTGTCATATTTTTGAAGGTTTCGGTTCTTGCTCTATCCGAAGAAACTTCTAATTTAAGTGGAGAAAGTACACTTACTAATCCAACAGAAACGATTCTGTTTTTTGCATAAAGAGCTTTAGCTACATCAGAGCCTCCAGCAGAAGAGAAATAAGTTCCTCTTTTCCAGTCATTATTAGCCAAAATATCCATCATCATCACCTCTTCACGAGATAAACCTTGAACATCAGACCTAAACATTCTGCCAGCTCTAAAATCAAATCGAATTTCTTTTTCACAATTTATAATATCTGATTTATCAATAACACCAGAAGCTACGGCATTTTCTGCTTCAACAGGAAGAATAAAACCTTTTGAAGGGAAGAAACGCATTTTACTACCACCTTGTCTGTCTAGTGCATTGGCTTCATCTCTAACAAATTCCATTGCCAAATCTATAGGAAGGAAATCCCAAGTGGTTAACCAACTTTCTCTGGCTTGGTTGAGTGATGTATAGATTTGTTGGTTTCCTTCTAACTGTCCATTCTGAACAAGCTTAAATACTTGATCCATCACTTTTACGGTAGCATTATAGTCATCTACTGTTCCGTTTGAAATAGGTTGATTAAGTTGTTCAATTAAAACAGGAATTACCCCTGCAATTTTAACATCTTTCGCCTTCATTGCTTGAAGTGCAGAAGCAAGACCTTTTCTCACATTTGATAGGGCTGCATTGTAAGCGTTTTGGTTATTTTCAATTTTAGCTTTTACAATTTTGTTTACAGATTCTAGATTGGTTCTCGCCAAAATATCGAGATAATTACCAAAAACAACATAGTCTGTATTTCCAGCACCCATCAAGATTTGTTCTTCTGTAAACTTAATCGGTAATGGGTCAGAATCGTAAGCTTTCATCTTCATTTGATTGGTATACCAATCTGTTTGCATTAAAGATAGGTTGGCAACACGCACGTCGGTTTTCACACCTTCAACCTCTTGCAAATACCAAAGTGGGAAAGTATCGTTATCTCCATTGGTATAAAGAATACTATTTTCAGCACAACCCGCTAGGTAATTGTAGGCTAAATCTCTGGCAGATGTTCTTTCACTTCTGTCATGATCATCCCAACCTTGAACTCCTAGTATGATCGGCGCAATTAATCCAAGTGCCGTGGCAATAAAAGCTCCTGTTGTTTTTGAACGAATTGCTTTCTTGAGGAATCCCATTAATAAAAGTGAGCCACAAGCAATTACAACGATTAAAATACCTGAAATAAGTACCGCACTTTCTTGTGTGAAAATATAACCTATGAAAGATAAACCAAGAACGGCTAAAGCTCCGGTTCCTAGTTTTTTATAATCTTCGGTTGTAAATGAACGGTACGCTTCAAATAACCCGTAAACGCCTAATCCTATCCAAATGGCAAAGGCGTAAAACGAAGCTGCATAAGCATAATCTCTTTCTCTGGGTTCATAAGGTTTTTGATTCAAATAGATTACAATTGCAAAACCTGTAAACAAGAAGAGTAGAAGCACTACAAATGCATCTTTGGGTGCTTTCAAGAAGTGAAAAAACAAACCAATTAGTCCCAAAATAAGTGGGATAAAATAGAAACTATTGTTACTTGGATTATTGGAAGAAGCAAAAAATTCATTTTCTCCCATTGCTCCCAGTCGGGTTTCATCAATAAAGTCAAATCCAGATTTATAGTTTCCTCTAAACTCTGATCTACCATGACCTTGAATATCATTTTGTCTTCCTGCAAAGTTCCACATAAAGTACCTCCAATACATCCAACCAAACTGGTAATCAACCATGTATTGAATGTTGTTGCCAAAAGTAGGTAAAGGTCGGTCATCACTACCGCGCATGTTTTTTGGAACTTTCCTATTTTCATCATAGCCAGACCAATATTTGTATCCTTCTATTCGATTGGCATCATTACTCCAGTACATTCTAGGTAAAAATGTATTTTGAGCATAGGTAGGAACTTGATTTTTTCTTGTGTTTTTATTGGTTTCGAAATATTTTTCGGTAACGGTGTAGGCACTGTTAGATTTAGCGAATGCTTTCGCGTCTTTTTCTAATTTAAATGATTTAACTTCACTTCCACCGGTGCTTACTACAACATATCTTCTGTCGTAAAAAGGCGATCTATCCTTATACTTGCTAGCATTTCCATCTACTTCAAAATTGGTTTTAGAATTCCAGTATTGACCATATGAAATAGGCCAAGAACCATATTGTTCACGTTTTAAATAAGCATGTAAGGTTACTAAGTTCTCTGGGTTATTTTCGTCTAGAGGTGTGTTGGCATTAGAACGAATAACAATAGTTGCAAAAGAGCCGTACCCAATGAATAGAACAATTAAGCCTAAAATAGCTGAGTTAGCATATCTAAATCCTTTTTTTCTTGTCCAAATTAAACCAAGGCTTAAAACAGCTATAAGCAGGATGAAGAATGTTGTTGCTCCAACCATAAATCCTGTACCGAGGTTGTTTACAAAAAAGACTTCCATTGCTGAGGCTAAAGCAATTGTTCCAGGAATTACTCCATTTTGGATAAACGCAAGTACAACAACTCCAATGATTCCGGTTACAAAAAATTGTGTCGTGTTGATTTTTGGTTTATAGTTGAACATAATTACATAGGCCATACACGGCAATACAAGTAATCCTAAAAGGTGAACCCCAATAGCTAGTCCAAATAAAAACATAATGAAAATCATCCAGCGCATAGGTCTCAATTCACCGTTTAATTCACCGTGTTTAATAGCAGTAGTTTCTTCGTCCCATTTTAATAAAGCCCAAAATATTACAGCTGTGAATAAAGAAGACATGGCGTAAACTTCTCCCTCTACGGCAGAAAACCAAAAAGACTCTGTGAATGTATAGGCCATAGCGCCTACAAAACCACTTCCTAGTATTGCAATCATCTGACCTTTAGACATTTTTCTTGCATCATCGCTAGACTGACCCGGTTCTGGTTTAAAAGCAATTTTCTTTCCTAGCATAGTGATGGTCCAGAACATAAAAAGGATGCTAAATGAACTGGATAGGGCAGACATACGGTTGATCCATAAAGCTACATCGGCTGTATCAGCAAAGAAAGAAAACAATCTACCAAAAAGCATAAATAAAGGTGCTCCTGGAGGGTGACCAACTTCTAATTTATAGGCAGCAGTAATGTACTCTCCACAATCCCATAGAGATACAGTGTCTTCTATTGTAATAAAATAAACGATTGTAGCAATCAAAAACGCCAACCAACCTAAGGAAATATTCAGTTTTTTGTAATTCATACTTTTTATATAAGTCATGCGAATTTAAAACTTTTAGGTGGACAAGGGTTAACATAAAAACTAAAAAATGCTAAAAGCTTAATTTTTAAGTAACTATTTTCTGTTTTTTAAATCTTCTTTACTTTTTTTAAATAATCTATTTGGAGAAAAGAATTTTATATATATCTTTGCCACCGCAAATGTCCCATGGTGTAACTGGCAACACGTCGGTTTTTGGTACCGAAGAGTCTAGGTTCGAGCCCTAGTGGGACAAC
>Ga0209654_1000030_pt1 | contig 145255 bp, 129 predicted proteins | sample SaaInl1SG_22_DNA_FD_184646 | JGI IMG/M metagenome (GOLD analysis project Ga0209654, IMG submission 184646) | Marine microbial communities from expanding oxygen minimum zones in the Saanich Inlet - ESP_161SG_22_DNA (SPAdes) (version 2) | ecosystem: Environmental > Aquatic > Marine > Intertidal... | reverse complement strand
TATGCCATATGTTGGCGATATGCTTAAATAAGAAAACGATATGGAGATTATTTTAAAAGAAGACGTTCAGAACCTAGGGTTTAAGGACGATATCGTTTCAGTAAAGAATGGTTATGGTCGTAACTTTTTGATTCCAAAAGGTCTTGCAGTTCTTGCAACACCCTCGGCTCGTAAAGTTCACGCAGAAAATTTAAAGCAACGTGCACACAAAGAAGCACAACTGATTGATGAAGCTAAATCTATGGCTGAAAAAATCAATGCGATTACGCTTAAAATTAGTGCTAAAGTAGGAGCTGGAGACAAGCTTTTTGGTTCAGTATCTAATATCGATTTAGAAGCTGGGCTTTCGAAAGAAGGCGTATCCATTGATAGAAAGTACATCCTTGTACAGGGTGGTTCTGTTAAGCGTCTAGGATCATATGTTGCAAAAGTGAGACTTCATCGCGAAGTTTCTGCTGACTTAGCATTCGAAGTTGTTGCCGAGGCATAACTTTCAAATAATATTTGAACAGATTAAGGGCCTTTATGGCCCTTTTTTTATACTATGAAATACCAAAGATTAAGTAAAGAACAGTTTGAAATATTAGCAGAGGAATTTTCCAAATTTCTTGCGGTTCATGGGATTGATAAGCCTGAATGGGAGCGACTTCAATCTAATGATGGTGATCGCGTCGATGAACTTCTCGATGAGTTTAGTGATATCATATGGAAAGGAGTACTTTCTAAGGTCAACTATCTAGAAAACCTGTCAGAGCATTTTATTTATCTGTTTTCGAAAGAAGAAAATGGACTTGAACTTATTGCGGTTGAGGCTCAAGTAGCGGGATTAGATCTAAGAACTTCAGAAGGATTTATGTGGTTGAAGAAAAATTACCTTGACGATCGCGTCATTTATCGTCGAGCAACTAAAGCGTATTCTGAGGATCCCTATATAGATCTATTCGAATTGATTCAAAAAGGTGCTGTTATCACAAAAGGTGAGCTGTATCTTTGGTTTAAGGATTGGTTAGATAAAAATTAAGATATGGCAACATCTGCATCAGTAGCGAGAGGTACTAGAGATTTTTACGGGGATGAATTAATCCGTAGATCTTATATCATTGAAATCATAGAGGGCGCATTCAAGAGATTCGGGTTTTCAGCGATTCAGACTCCTAGTTTCGAGAATTTAGACACCCTAATGGGTAAATATGGTGAAGAGGGTGATCGATTGATTTTTAAAATATTAAAATCAGGTGATTATCTATCTAAATTGAGTGATCAGGATCGTATAGAATTCACTTCCTCTGAGATGACCCCTCAAATTAGTGATAAGGCACTCAGATATGACTTGACTGTGCCTTTTGCTAGGTTTGTTGTACAAAATCAAAATGAACTTGCACTACCCTTTAGGCGATATCAAATTCAACCCGTTTGGCGTGCAGATCGTCCTCAAAAGGGCCGATTCAGAGAATTTTATCAATGCGACGCTGATGTTGTAGGAGCGATGTCTTTATGGCAAGAGGTTGATCTTATTCAGTTGTATGATACAGTATTTTCAGAATTGGGCTTTTTGGGTGATCAGCATCCAACACTAAGAATCAATCATCGAAAAATACTAGCTGGGATTGCAGAAAGTTTTGGAATCGAAGATCAACTTATTCCATTTACCGTAGCCTTAGATAAATTAGATAAAATAGGTGCTGAAGGGGTTTTAAAAGAGCTCAATGGATTAGGTTTGAGTGATTCGATTTTAGAAAAGGTTGACACCTTTTTAAAAGTGGGATCGAACTTAACTGATCAGCTGAATTTTCTAGACGGTTTATTTGTTCATTCAGAACAGGGTAGGATTGGAGTAGAAGAAATACGATTCTTACTCGATCAGCTTGAAGCGGTTCGTTTAGAGTCGATCTCCTTGAAATTAGATCTTACTTTAGCTCGAGGGCTTAATTATTATACCGGAATTATTTTTGAAGTATCTGCTCCTGAAGGAGTTCAGATGGGTTCAATTGGTGGTGGAGGTCGTTATGATAATTTAACGAGTCAATTTGGTGGTCAAGCATTAGGAGGAGTTGGGATTTCTTTTGGTCTAGATCGAATCTATTTAGTCTTAGAGGCTTTGGGTTTATTTCCAGAAAACGTCTCAGATCGACTAGATGTATTCATCATCAATTACGACGATCAAAGTTCAAGACAGCTATTGCCATTTATCCAAAAGTTGAGAAAAGCAGGCATTTCAGTGGAACTTTATCCAATAGCTACCAAAATTCAGAAGCAATTCAAATACTTAGATAAACGGACAGCCCAGTTGGTTTTATTCCCTAAATCAGAACTCTTAGTTGAAGATAAGATTGAGGTTAAAAATCTCTCAAACGGTGAGGTTAGTATCCTTGAAATCTCTGAAATAGATCAAATAAAAAAGGCCCTTAATTAAGGGCCTTTTTAGTTAATGAAAATAAGAGAATGATTCTCCTGCTTTTATTTTCTGAACACTATGGTAGATTAGTCGAATGACATTTGCTACGTCTTCTTTATGAACGGTTTCAACCGTAGTATGCATGTACCGTAGTGGTAAAGAAATTAGCGCCGAAGCTACTCCTCCATTACTGTACGCGAATGCATCGGTGTCTGTACCTGTATAACGTGAAGAAGCATGACGCTGGAACGGTATCTCATTTTCTTCTGCGGCTTCAATAATTCGCTCTCTGAGAATATGATGAATAGCCGGTGCATAGGATATCACAGGACCATCGCCAATTTTACTTTCTCCCTGCTCAATTTTGCTGATCATTGGAGTAGTAGTGTCATGACATACGTCGGTGATGATAGCAGCATTAGGTTTGATTCTTTGGGTAATCATTTCTGCACCTCTTAAACCGATCTCCTCTTGTACAGAGTTGGTGATATACAGACCGAATGGAAGTTCAATGTTATTTTCTTTGAGTAAACGAGCGACTTGTGCGATCATAAAACCTCCCGCACGGTTATCCAAAGCCCGACAAACGAATTGATTTTTGTTGAGTACTTTGAAACTGTCAGGATAAGTAATCACGCATCCGACGTGTACACCCATCTCTTCAACTTCTTTCTTGTCTTTAGCTCCAATATCAATAAAGATGTTTTCAAGTTTAGGGTTTTCTTCTTTACCTGGTTTGCGAGTGTGAATTGCCGGCCATCCAAAAACCCCTTCAACAATGCCTTTTTTAGTATGAATATTCACCCATTTAGAGGGGGCAATTTGATGGTCACTACCTCCATTTCTAATCACATAAATGAGACCATTGTCAGAGATATAATTAACATACCATGAAATCTCATCAGAATGAGCTTCAATGACCACTTTATACTCCGATTTGGGGTTGATTACACCCACCGCAGTTCCGTAAGTGTCTGTAATGAATTCGTCTACGTATGGTCTTAGATAATTCATCCAGATTTGTTGTCCTTGAGCTTCGTATCCGGTAGGGGAGGCATTATTTAGGTAATCTTCTAAAAATTTTAGTGCCTCATCGTTAAGTATATGATCTGTTTTCATCTAAGAATAATTTTAATCTAAATTTACAAATACTATGACGGCTTCGAGAAGAAATTATTCGCTATTTCTATTATTTATCACCATTTACTCGGTATCCTTTACACAAGTAATTCAATCTGAACCGGAGTCAGAAGAGACCGAATATTACGGTGTAATTTCTCTTGATGAAGTATATGTTTTATCTCCCCTTCAATTTGAATCGAACACCCAGCGAAATCAATATTATCGATTACGGATGCGTGTTTTTAAAGTGTTCAAATACGCTGTACTTGCTGAGGATCGATTAAAAACGGTTGAGGATCGTTTGAGTACCTTGAAGAGGAAGGGACAGAAAAGGGCTTATACTAAAAGAGTTAAGAAATTTTTAGAGACAGAACTCACCGAACCCCTCAAGAAACTTTCCCGAAATGATGGTAAAGTACTCATTCGCTTAATAGATAGACAAACAGGTTATAGCGCCTTTGATTTAGTTAAGACCTTTAGAAATGGTTGGACAGCATTTTGGTACCAAACCGCTGCATCTGCTTATGAAATGGATCTAAAAGATGCATATAATCCCTATGAGAATCTCGAGGATTATTGGATTGAAGATATTCTTCAAAGGGCTTTTACTGCAGGGACTTTGCCATATCGTGAAGCGCTACATCCGATAAATTTGGCATTGATGGAAGAAATATGGAAGGCTAATTAGCTTTTGTCGCTAAATAGCCCCTCCATCATTTTTTTAATCGCCTTGAAACCGAAATAGATAGCTAAAAAACTCAAAACTATTCCTACTATGAGTACAGGTATAAAAAGCGAGTGGTTCTGATTTTTAAATGCACTACTGAGAACAACAGGTCCTGATGCCATAAATAGCAGTGCTCTCAGCCAGATCATTAAGCCTTTTTGTAGTACGACTTTGTCCATTTTATGCCAAGTGCTCCTCTAAAAGGCTGTTTAAGGTTTTACTTGGGCACATAGCCTTTGTTGCCTTACTCGCATCAAGGGTATAGTATCCACCTAAATCTTGTGGCTGACCTTGGGTAGTATTGATTTCACCTAAAATTTGATCGCTCAAAGAATCAATAGCAGCATTTAGGTTCTCGAATTTAACTTTGTCGTTTAAGTTCGATTGTGCTAATGCCTCAATCCAGAATTTGATCAGGTAGAAATGACTTCCTCTTGTATCGAGTTCACCTGCTTTACGCTTAGGACCTTTGTCCTGGTCTAGTAGTTTTTCTACAGCTGCACCTAAAGTATCAGAGTAAACTTGAATCTCTTTAGATTGATTTTGTTGTCCAACAAATTCTAATGCAACTTGAAGTGCAAGAAACTCTCCTAAAGAATCCCAACGAAGGTGTCCCTCTTCAATAAATTGCTCTACGTGTTTGGGGGCAGACCCACCCGCTCCTGTTTCAAATAATCCTCCGCCATTCATAAGTGGAACGATCGAAAGCATCTTAGCCGATGTTCCTACCTCTAAAATTGGGAAAAGATCGGTTAAGTAATCTCTAAGAACATTACCTGTCACTGAAATGGTATCTAAGCCTTTCTTTAATCTATCCAATGTAAATAGAGTAGCTTCTTTTGGACTTAGTATTCGCAGATCTAACCCAGTTGTATCTTCCTTACTTAGATAAGCTTCTACCTTTTTGATTAGTTCTCTATCGTGAGCACGGTCACTATCCAACCAAAAAACAGCAGGAGTATTACTTAAACGTGCCCGTTCAACCGCTAAAGAAACCCAATTTCTTATTGGAGCATCCTTAACCTGACACATTCTGAAGATGTCACCTTCTTCAACTGACTGTTCTTGTAGTACCTCACCATCTTTATCGACTACTCTAACTACTCCAGCTTCAGAGAGTTCAAAGGTCTTGTCATGAGAACCGTATTCTTCAGCTTTTTGGGCCATCAGACCAATGTTAGGTACCGTACCCATTTCTCTTGGATCAAACGCTCCGTTTTCTTTACAGTAGTCAATTGTTGATTGATAGACAGCGGCATAAGAACTATCTGGAATTAAGGCTTTGGTATCTCGAGATTGGCCGTTTTTGTCCCACATTTGGCCTGAATTTCTAATCATAGCAGGCATCGAAGCATCAATAATTACATCACTAGGTATATGAAGGTTAGTAATACCCTTATCTGAATTAACCATCGCTAGATCAGCCTTGTCTTCCATCACTTTGTCGAAACTAGCTTTGATTTCCTTAGCTAAATCAGAATCAGCCATTTCGTCAAGTTTATTGATGATACTCTGAAGACCTTCATTGGCATTGATACCTTGCTCTGAGAAAATATCCTGATATTTTTCAAATACTTCTTCGAAGTAAATTTCAATGATATGACCGAAGAGAATCGGGTCAGATACCTTCATCATAGTCGCTTTAAGGTGAGCAGAAAGCAAAAGGCCTTTCGAGGTGGCATTGTTTATTTCATCTTTCAAGAAGGTGCGTAGCTGAGAAACCGACATCTTCGTCGTATCAAAGATTTCACCTTCTTGAATGGCAATATTTTTTTTGAGTAGGGAAGAGGTACCTTCTTTAGAAATAAATTCAATGGTTACCTGGGTAGCTTTTTCACTTGTAATTGACTTTTCATTGCTTTTAAAATCTCCTTTACTCATCGTACTCACATGACTCATACTTTCTGAAGACCATGTGCCCATTGAGTGTGGATGTTTTTTTGCGTAGTTCTTCACCGCTAATGGGGCGCGACGATCTGAATTACCTTCTCTTAAAACAGGGTTAACTGCACTACCTTTAACTTTGTCGTATAAAGCTTTGATCTCTTTCTCATCTTCGCTGTTTACCGTATCTGGATAATCGGGCAGATTAAATCCTTTTTCTTGAAGCTCTTTTATTACCGCTTTAAGTTGTGGGATAGATGCACTGATGTTAGGTAGTTTTATAATCGTTGTATCCGATTCTTTAGCTAATCCTCCGAGAGTGCTTAATGCATCTTCAACGCGCTGATTTTCAGGAAGTCGTTGATTGAATGCCGCGCGAATTCTTGCAGATAAAGAAATATCTTTCACTAAAAACTCTATACCTGTAGACTTTGTAATGGCTTTTACCATCGGAAGAAAAGAGAAAGTCGCTAAAGCAGGTGCTTCATCGGTTAGAGTGTAGTAGATTTTTTTCATTGATTATTGGTTTTAAGCCAAAAAGGCGTGGCAAATATAAGACACAAAAAAAGCCGTGAAAAGAACTTTGCACGGCTTAACAAAATGATTTGAAATCAATTAATTTCTGATTTCTTTGATTCTAGCTTTCTTACCAGTTAAGCTGCGGAAATAGAAGATACGCGAACGTCTTACTTTACCTCTCTTATTAACCTCAATTTTCTGAAGTGCTGGCATATTCATTGGGAAGATACGTTCGACACCTACTGTTCCAGACATTTTACGGATAGTAAAAGTTTCAGTTGAACCTGAACCTTTGATTTGAATAACTACCCCTTTGAAGAACTGAGTACGTGTTTTCTCACCTTCTTTAATTTCGTAATATACAGTAATCGTATCACCGGCTCCGAACTTTGGAAATTCCTTCTGCGCTACTGCGGTGTTTTCTACATATTGAACTAAATTTTCCATTTGGAATGCTTTAAAACTGGGTGCAAAAATAGTGTTTTATTTAAAAATAGCAATCACCTTGACTTAAAAAATTTCTTACTTCAATAAGTCTGGTCTGCGCTCTTTAGTTCGTTTAATTGCCTCTTCTTCATTCCAAGTTTCAATTGCCTTAAAATTCCCGCTCATAAGTACTTCGGGGACATTTAGACCTTTAAATTCTGCTGGCCTTGTGTAAACCGGTGGAGCTAATAGAGAATCCTGAAATGAATCGCTTAAAGCAGATTCCATATCTCCCAAAACTCCTGGTAATAAACGAACGATACTATCTGTCAGAACGGCCGCTGCTATTTCTCCTCCGGACAAGACAAAGTCACCAATTGAGATTTCATGAGTTACCCAAAGGTCTCTGATACGCTGATCAATACCTTTATAATGACCGCATATCATGATGATATTTCCTTTAAGTGAAAATTGATTAGCGGCGTTTTGTGTCCACAACTCTCCATCGGGTGTTAGGTAAATGATTGCATCGTAGGTTCGCTGCTCTGATAGTTTTGTTAAAATTCGATCTAATGGTTCAGCCATTAAGACCATTCCTGCCGCCCCTCCATATGGATAGTCGTCAATCTGTCTATACTTTCCTATACCTTCATTTCGTAAGGAATGGATTTGTAACTCAAAGAGTTTTTTTTCAATAGCTCTTTTGACAATTGAATGTCCTAAAAGGCTATCTAATAAGTCTGGAACGGCAGTAATGATATCTATTTTCAAAATCGAATGACTAGGTTAAAACGCGAAATTAGTTAAAGATTAGAGTTTCTTTATTGCCTTCCTCGTCGATTACTGTTAAAGCATGGCGGTAGGTGCTGTTTTCGTTGCTTGCCTCTATGGCATCTTCAATCGTGGAAATTTTGACACCATCTATGGCTATTACCACTTTGCCTTCGAGGTTGTAATTTTTATAATATTCTGAAGCTGCTGTTATGATAACCCCTTCATTACGATTAAATTTTTTTCGGAGTGTCTCATTTAAGTTTTGAACTCGAAGGCCAAGACGATTGAGATCAGCGGTTTCATTTTTGGTTAGAGTAACAACAGTAGAAAGCTGCTTTTCATCTCGTTCAAAGATAATCTCAACTTGATCACCGGGCCTTTTTGCAGATAGATAGCCAGTAAGTGCTGTGAAATTCTTGATAGGTAAACCATCTACACGTTTGATAATATCACCGGATTGCAATCCAGCTACTTCAGCTCCAGAGCCTGCATTGACTTCTGAGATATAGACTCCTTCAATTTCGTTGAGTCCTTTTCTTATGGCTTCGATGGATTCTGCTCTTAGCGCCGATATACCCAATATTCCCCGTTGAACTTTACCAAATTCTAAAAGATCCTCAATCACCTTTTTGGCGGTATTACTTGGAATCGCAAATGAATAGCCGACATAGGAACCTGTGCGGGATTTTATAGCGGTATTAATCCCAATGAGCTCCCCTTTGGTATTCACTAGTGCGCCGCCACTATTGCCGGGGTTAACTGCTGCGTCGGTTTGAATAAATGAGAGGTTATTTGTCGTTGAAATTGATCGTGATTTTGCCGAAATGATACCTGCAGTAACCGTAGATGTAAGATTAAAAGGGTTTCCGACAGCAAGTACCCATTCGCCAACCGCACTGCGATCAGAATCTCCGAAGGCTAAATAGGGGAGTTCTTCTTCAGTTTCTATTTTTAATAATGCCAAATCTGAATTTGGGTCAGTTCCTATAATTTTAGCGGTATAACTTGCATTGTTGTTCAATGTGACCTCAAGTTCAGAGGTTTCCTCGATGACGTGATTGTTAGTAACGATATACCCATCTGGCGATACAATCACTCCAGAACCAGTTCCAATTTGAGGGGCGCTAAAACTTTCATAACCATAGAAAAAGTCCATTAAAGATTGAGGTCCCTTGGCACTGCTAACATTCTTTACATGTACTACTGCGTGTATCGTTTTCTCTGCTGCAATAGTAAAATCGGTACTCGTTTCTGGGAGTCTAAGAGAAATAGGCTGAGTATTTGCACTCTCAAAAGTTGTTGTTTCTACCGATGTTGTCTCTTTTCTATTACTCAACCAATGTTGAACAAAAGTTGTAGTGATCGCCGAAAAAACGGCTATCGTAAGGGGAAAGATCCATTTTTTCATAATACTTGTTTTTTTTTACAAAAATGAAATCATTTTTCATTTTAAGGTAAGCTTTTAACGCTCATTTAACGATTCTAATTCCTTTGAAAATTGAGGTATATTGCATCTATGAATGTGAAAGTGCCATTTTATAAGTATCACGGAGCGGGTAATGATTTTGTAATTATTGATCGCTCAGATATTCCCTATGAATTAAGTACCGTTCAGATTAAGAAGATTTGCGAAAGGCGTTATGGAATTGGAGCAGATGGCCTCATGTTTTATGAACCTCATAAAGAATCAGATTTCAAAATGACCTACTTTAATTCTGATGGATCAGAGTCTTCTTTTTGTGGTAATGGGGCACGTTGTATTGTGCAATTTGGTATTGATCATAAAAGTCTATTAGAAAATATTACTTTTTCTTTTAATGATACCCTTTTAGGAGCGAAAAGAAAGAATGATCTTATAGAGATTAACATGTCAAATGTATCTAGTGTGGAGCGTTTAAAGAACAATAATTTATTTCTTGACACTGGTTCTCCTCATCAAATTGTTTGGGTTTCAGATCTTGAAAAAATAGAAGTTGAAAGAGAAGGTAGAGCGTTACGTAATGCCTTTAGTTCGGCGGGATGTAATGTAAACTTTGTAGAATATCTTGGAGAAAATAAGTTGGCGATTAGAACTTATGAAAGAGGAGTAGAGGCCGAGACTCATGCCTGTGGAACTGGAATTACTGCCGCTGCAATAGCAGCTTATTTCGATCGAAAAATATCTTCTTCAGAGATTGAGTTAAACGCAGTTGGAGGAAAGCTTTGGGTTCGATTTGAGCCGTCAGGCTTTGGCTTTGTAGATGTTTACCTGACGGGTCCAGCAACCCATGTTTTTACAGGTGTAATAGAATTGAGATCATGAAAGAGACCTACCCTTCGGTTGAATTAAGGGCATTAGAACCAGAAGACCTGGATTTTCTATATCGGTTAGAGAATGAGCCCGAAGTTTGGCAGTTTTCAGAAAATCAAAGACCACTTTCTAAGAACCAATTAAAAAAATATTTAGATCACGCTCATCTTGATCCATTTAAAATCGGTCAATTAAGATTAGTAGTCACAGTAGCAGGAGCATCTGTTGGTCTGGTAGATCTTTTTGATTTCAATCCAAAGCACGGGAATGCGATGATTGGTGTAATTATAGATCCTTTAAACCGCAATAAAGGTATTGGCGTAAAAGCTGTTGTTGCTATGTGCGACTATGCGAAATCTTGGCTAAATTGTAGACAACTAGCCGCTGTGATTACTGAATCGAATATTCATAGTATTAGGCTTTTTGAGAAAGCTGGTTTTCAAAAGTCTGGAGTGATGCAAGATTGGATTACTACTCCTGGAGGCTTTGAAACACAATTATGGTATCAAAAAAAATTGGTGTAGACTGATGAAGAATATAAAGAAGTGGATTTTTGTTTTAGCTGCTGCCGGAGGCTTACTGCTTTTTACTTTATACAGTATACTCTTCGCTTCAAATACTAAATTTGAAAACGAATATCAATTTTTGTTTATCGAGACAGATACTTCAGAAGAGGAACTTATCACCCAAATTACGCCGTTCTTGAAGAGTTCTAGATCTTTTTGTTGGGTGGCCAACCAAAAAAAATATCTAAAGAATATTAAGCCAGGTCGTTTTGTTTTATACAAGGGGATGAACAATAATGAGCTTATCAGGGTTTTACGCTCTGAGAACAAGCCTATAGATCTTGTAATTGCTCCATTTGACCGAATTGAAGAGGTTGCGGGATATGTCTCAAGGGTGATTGAGGCAGATAGTGTTAGTATACTTGAAGCCTTTGTTGATCCTGATTTTTTATTTCAAACTAAACTTCGCCCCGAGAATGTACTGAGCCTTATACTCCCTAACACTTATGAGGTTTATTGGAACACCTCTGCAATTCAGTTTCGAAATCGGATGTTGAAGGAATATTGGGATTACTGGAATGAAAATCGACTTGCAAAAGCGAATGAGATTAAACTATCTCCATCCGAGGTTTATAATCTTGCCGCGATTGTTTCAAAGGAATCTGTGAAAGTAGATGAAAGACCAAGAGTTGCTGGGGTATATTTAAATAGACTTAGAAAGAAGATGAAACTGCAGGCAGATCCTACAGTAGTATATTCGATAAAGCATACCACAGGTAATTTTGATACTATTATTCGACGTGTTCTATATCGAGATCTTCGCTTAGATAACCCATATAACACTTATAAAAGAAATGGCCTGCCAATAGGGCCGATCACAATGCCAGAAATGAGTGCAATTGAAGCAGTTTTAAATGCAGAGAGGCATTCGTACCTGTATTTTGTTGTCGATGTCGAAAGACCTGGTTATCACAATTTTTCCAAAACACTCTCTGAGCATAACAAGAAACGCAGAGCCTATACCAAATGGCTCAACGATCGAAATATTAGAAGGTAATATTGAGTCGTTTATTTCTTAAGAATGCTGAAAATTGCAGGTCTTTTGTGCAGGTCTGGACTCGTTGTAGTTTTCCACGCATTAACCGGTAGCGTTTTGATATACTCCTTGTCACCATTAATTTCGACCGCTACAGACAAAAGGGTTTCATTACCTAAAATCTTTAGCAGAAACTCGAACATTTTATCATTTCGATAGGGAGTTTCCATAAAGATTTGGGTTTGACCAAAACTGAATGAACGTTTCTCTAATTCGAGTACGGTTCTTTTTTTATCGTTTGAATCGATAGGTAAGTACCCGTGGAACGCAAAGCTTTGTCCATTAAGTCCACTTGCCATAAGTGCAAGTAAAATTGATGAAGGGCCCACCAACGGAACTATCTTGATATCTTTTTGGTGGGCTACCTCAACTAAGCGACTTCCAGGGTCGGCTACGGCAGGTACACCTGCCTCAGACATTAGCCCTATAGAAATCCCTTTTTGGCAAGGAGAAAGTAAAGATTCAATGTCTGTTATTGGTGTGTTTTTATCTAAAATAGATAGAGATAGAGAGGGTTGAGATACCTCGGGATATATAGATCTGATCATCTTTCTAGCCGTCTTCTCATTTTCAACTATGAAATGGTTCAGCTGCTTAACACGCTCAATAACTCCATTAGGGATAGAAAAAGAAGCCTCTCCCTCATGAATTGGTACGGGTATGAGGTATAATTTACCAAAAGAGTTTACCATTAAGATGAATTGTTAGTCGATCGGCGAGTGTTTAAGAAAACTTCTTACCTAAATCGTCGATGTATTTTCTGAACTGCTTGTCTGTATCAGCAAGATTTTCTACGGTACGACAGGCATGTAAAACGGTGGCGTGATCTCGTTTACCAATTTGTGAACCAATACTTGCTAGTGAAGCTTTGGTGTATTTTTTTGCAAAATACATTGCTAATTGTCTTGCTTGAACAATGTGTCGCTTTCGCGTTTTAGATTGCAACGTATCAAGATCCATCTCGAAATAGTCAGCAACCATTTTTTGGATATAATCGATAGAAACCTCTTTTTTCGTGTTTTTGACAAACTTGTCTACCACTTGTTGAGCAAGCTCTACAGTTATTTCCTTTTTATTAAAAGATGCTTGAGCAATTAAAGAAATGATAGCACCTTCAAGTTCTCTGATGTTGCTCTTAATATTTTGAGCGATGTAATCGATAATATCCTCAGGTAGCGTCATACCATCTAGATACAACTTGTTTCTAAGAATGGCTACTCGGGTTTGATAATCTGGTTGTTGTAGTTCAGCTGAAAGTCCCCATTTGAAGCGCGAAAGAAGTCTCTGCTCAATGTCCTGCATATCTACAGGAGCTTTATCAGAACTTAAAACTACTTGTTTGCCGTTTTGATGTAAGTGATTGAAAATATGAAAGAACACATCTTGAGTTCCGCTTTTACCCGCTAAGAATTGAACATCGTCGATCAATAAAGTATCGATTAGTTGATAAAAATGGATAAAATCATTTCTGGTGTTGCTCTTTACCGATTCAATATATTGCTGAGTAAATTTTTCTGCTGAAATATAAAGTACCGTTTTATCGGGATGTTTTTCTTTTACATCTACACCGATAGCATGTAACAAGTGGGTTTTTCCTAACCCTACATTTCCAAAAATCAGTAAAGGATTAAAAGAAGTACCTCCTGGTTTGTTTGCAACAGCTTGTCCGGCAGATCTGGCAAGGCGGTTAGATTCACCTTCTAAGAAGCAGTCAAAACTGTAAGAGGTATTAAGTTGAGAATCAATTTTTATATTTCGAATACCAGGAATTATAAAAGGATTTTTTAATCCGGGATCTTTCTGTACAATTGGTACATCTAGTTCTTGGGTAGAGAATGCGCTTTTATGTCTACTAGGAATTTGTTCAGTATGCGAATTGGCTTCCTCATTTTGCATTTTAATTACATAAAGAAGCTTAGCTGATTCTCCTAATTCTTTACGAAGTGCAACCTTGAGAAGTTTTACATAATGCTCTTCGAGCCATTCGTAAAAGAATTTACTGGGGACCTCAATACTTAGTGCGTTATCTTGGAGTTTAACAGGATAGATAGGTTCGAACCATGTCTTATATGCCTGGGGTTGAATGTTATCCTTTATAAAGGACAAGCATTTATTCCAAACATGTTCAGCAGACATCTTCACTGTTAATTAATAGAATTAAAATTTAACGATTCGAAGGGTCAAAAAAACCTGTAGAGGTGCCCCATCGTTTGAACAACAAATATGTTTACTTCTTTGCTTAAAAAAAAATTATTTAGGTATTTGTTTTTAAGTTTTTTTGCCATAACTAAATAACCTTCAAAAATGATTCGTTAAATTTAAAATTTCATCATTGAATACACATTATATACAGATTCGAGTGCGCTACCAAGAGACAGATCGTATGGGAATTGTTTATCACGCTAACTATTTGTCTTACTTTGAGTTAGGAAGGGTCGAATGGTTACGGTTTAAAGGGTTAGATTATGCTCGTTTAGAAGATTCCGGTGTGCTTCTTCCCGTGGTAAATGTTAGTGTCAATTACATGGCGCCGGCAAGATATGATCAGTTGCTTTCTGTTAAGACTGAACTGGTTAAAATTGGGGGTGCATCTTTGGTGTTTCAGAATAAAATTTACGATGAAAATAAGCAACTTTTAGTCGAGGGAGAAGTGACGTTAGTTGCTGCTGATTCTAGTTCGTTTAAGCCAATTAAAATACCAGCTAGTCTACTTTCTCTGATTCAGAAATAATCAGATCAACATACCGCTTGTTATTTTTTAAATCTGATAGAAAAAGTTCATTCATTGATAAGGGGATAGTGAATGACATCGAAATGCTTTCTAAGTAGCTGGTGGATTTGATTTTACCATCGTGCTTTTCAATGATTTCACTTAGCCAATTTTTATTCGTGTAATCGAGCTGCACTTTATAGTTTATCGAAGGGGTAACATTCATTTTTTTACACTCCAATAGTATACCATTTGCAGTGGTTTTGTACGCGTTAATTAGGCCGGGTATACCGAGTGGTTTTCCTCCAAATTCTCTAACTACAAATACTGCCGTATTGTATAGATTATGTTGTAAAATCTGACCTAACACAGGAGGTCCAGAACTATTTTTTGGTTCTCCATCGTCTGAACAAAAGGTTTGATTTTTTTGAGGTTGGTCTCGATAAGCTGATACCACGTGATTAGCTTTAGGATACATGAGCCTGAAATGACTGATCATTGATTTAAAATCATCTAGATGATTAAATGGCGCGGCGTATCCATAGAATTTACTCCCGCGATCTTTGAATATAAAAGGTCCTGTTTCCTCAGTTATTTCTAGATATTCGGAACTATTCATTGATTTGCGCTATTTCTTTGAATGATCACCTTGTCACTTGCGGAATTCATGATTTTCACCTGCTTTTGATCGATGGTTGGAGCCTTTACGCCTTCTATTAGGTTAGTATTGCCTTTGAAAATAATCGCTTCGTCCCAAAGGTTGCATTTCAAAAACTCATTAATTACTTGTGATCCTCCTTCAATGAGTAGTGTTTGTATTTGATGCTCTATGCAATGGTTAAGCAGTAAGTTTAAGGTTTTGGATGAATCCTCTATAGCGATTTGATAAATACTTGAGTTTTGTTTTTCGGGAGTTTTAGTAAACTGAATAATTGAAACTTGTTTATTGTGCCAAGTACTAGGAATATCAGATAGTTTTCCTCCTATAATTAGTATTGCTGGGTCTTGGCCAGCCCAGATTCGAGTATTTAGAGAGGGTTGGTCGTAACGCAAGGTTTCTGCACCGATTACAATCCCCATTGAGTAGGCTCTCAATTTATGGGCCCATTGTTTTGATAAAGAATGAGATAACCAATAAGAGCCAGGTTTTGTTTGTTGGTCTTTTAATGGTGCGATAAACCCGTCTTTAGACATTGCCCATTTTAAAGTTATGTAGGGTCTTTTTTGGTTAATAAAGGTTAAGAATTGCCGATGAGTTTCAGCGCATTCTTTCTCTAGCACACCAGTTGTTATATCGACATTTGCAGCTTTTAACATGGTTATTCCTTTTCCTGCAACCAAAGGATTAGGATCTTGACAACCGATAACTACCTTGGAGATTCCTGATTGAATAATTGCTAAAGAACAAGGAGGTGTTTTTCCAATATGCGAGCAAGGCTCGAGCGTAACATAAAGTGTAGCTTTCTTTAAAAGAGGTAAGTTTTCTTTTCTAATTTGATTAAGGGCGTTGATTTCAGCGTGATTGCCTCCGTAATTCGAAGTGAATCCTTCACCGATAACTTTATTCTCTGATACGATAACGGCTCCTACCGAAGGATTTGGCCTGGCTCCTTGATTGTTTTTTAATGCCAGTTCTACGGCCCTTTTCATGTAGAATTCATGTATCTTCACCTATCAAAAATAGAGAAAGAAAACAAGATTTGAGATGCAGTTAGAATCGATTCAAATTTCTTTAATTCAACCTTGGGATAGTCAAGAACTTGGGGAGTTGATTAAGAGGGTTTTAGAGGAGATGAATGCTCCAAAAACAGGGACTGCTTATGCCGACCCTTATCTTTTTGATTTATATTCTTATTACAATCACCCAAAGAGGGATTACTATGTAATTCGTTACAACGGAGAGTTACTAGGAGGGGGAGGGTATGGAGATCTTCCTGGAGCGCCTGATGAGGTATGTGAGATTCAGAAAATGTACTTTGATTTAAAATTGAGAGGTAAGGGTGTTGGAAAGAGGTTGTTGTTGAAGCTAATAGAAGAATCAATACGTGCCGGTTACAAGAAGGCTTATATCGAAACACTACCTCAAATGACCTCTGCTATTGGCTTGTACGAACATTTAGGTTTTACCTATTTAGAGGGTCCTTTAGGGGGTACCGGACACACTTCTTGTCCTATTCATTTAATACTTGAATTTTGAGCATTCAAGAATTTGAAAATAAATGCTTTAAAGAATTAAATTTTCTGTATTCAAGTCAGGAGATTGCTAGTTTGTGTAAATATGCCTACCAGGAGTATTTCGGTAATAATTGGCCATCAGAAATTTTAGATAAAAGACGAGCGATTAGAAGTGACAAACAAAAGCTTTTTGAAGATTATTTGAATCAATTGACACTCGGGAACCCTTATCAATACATATTCGGTTATGCTGAATTTTACGGATTAAGATTAAAAGTAGGGGAAGGGGTATTAATTCCAAGACCTGAGACAGAGCAGTTGGTAGATTGGGTGTTGGAAGACTTTGGAAGACAAGACAATTTAAAGCTGTTAGACGCCTGTTGTGGTAGTGGCGCGATTTCAATAGCGCTTTCAAAGCATCTAGATTCGGCTCATATAACTGGAATTGATAGTAGTGAGAAGGCACTTAAATACGCCGTGGAGAATGACAAGGTTTATCAGTCTAATCTTCAATGGATAAAACAGGATTTGTTTGATTTTATACCTAAAGTTAAATTTGACATAATAGTATCTAATCCACCATATGTCAGATATTTAGAAAAAAGAGAAATGCATCTAAATGTGTTAAATATGGAGCCTCACAAGGCACTTTTTGTGAGCGATAGTGATCCGCTGGTGTTTTACGAGCGATTGAGATACATTTTTAATAAATATACCCGAGATCACGCAGTGATGTATTTAGAATGCAATCAATATCTAAAACAAGACTTGATTGAATTATACTCCCCTGAATTCATTGTAGAATCACGAAATGATTTTAGAATGAATTTTAGAATGCTAAAGTTATCTAAGAAGCAATGAAACCAGAAGAACGCATCATCCAGCTTACGGAAGAATTAATAGTTCATAATAGACGATATTACATCGAAGATCAGCCAATAATCTCTGATTACGAGTATGATAAGTTGTTGAAGGAATTGAGTCTATTAGAACAGGCTTATCCGCATCTGGCAGATCCAAATTCACCAACCAGACGTGTAGGAGGTGGAGTTACTAAGGACTTTCTTACTAAAACTCATCGTTTTCCGATGTTCTCTCTGGATAATTCGTATTCGCTTGAAGATATCAAAGAATGGATTGGTAGAATTCAAAAAAGATTAAGCCAAGACCCTACAGTAAGCAGTGCTGAACTTTCCTTCTGCTGCGAGTTGAAATATGATGGAGCTAGTGTCTCGATTACCTATAAAAATGGTGAATTGATTGAGGCTATAACTAGAGGAGATGGGAATCAAGGCGATGATATAACAACGAATGTTAGAACCATAAAAACCGTACCATTAAAACTTAAGGCTCCCTTTCCTGAAGATTTTGATATTCGAGGCGAAGTGATACTAGCTCGAAGTGCATTTAACCAATTAAATGAAAAAAGGCGTGTTGATGGGGTACCAGAGTTTATGAATCCACGTAATACAGCCTCAGGTAGTTTAAAGCTGCAAGATTCTAGCCAAGTTTCTAAGCGAGGTTTAGACTGTTTTCTATATGGAGTTGTTTCTGAAAATCAGCTGTATAATTCACAATATGAGTTATTGCAAAAGACAAGATCAATGGGATTCTTCGTCCCAAATCATTCTGCTTTGTGTCACTCAATTGAGGAGATTGAGGCCTTTATTACCCATTGGGATGAAAAACGTAAAGGGTTAGATTATGAAATTGATGGTATTGTTATAAAGCTTGATCGAATCGACCTACAAGAAAAATTGGGCTTTACTGCCAAGTCTCCACGTTGGGCGATTGCCTATAAGTTTCAGGCTGAGGAAGTAATAACAGAGCTGAATTCAGTTGATTTTCAGGTGGGTCGAACAGGAGCAGTAACCCCTGTTGCTAATTTGACTCCAGTACTTCTTGGAGGCACTAATATAAAACGGGCTTCCCTACATAATGCTGATCAAATCGAAAAGTTGGATTTGTATTATGGAGATATGGTAACGGTTGAAAAGGGAGGTGAAATTATTCCTAAGATTACAAGTGTAAAGAAAGAATTACGCAGGGGGAATGGTGAAAAAGTTTTTTTTACAAAAGAGTGTCCAGAATGTGGTAGTATTCTTGAAAGGCCAGAAGGTGAGGTGGCTTACTACTGTATGAATCATGCCGGTTGTAACCCACAGGTAATTGGGCGAATTCAGCACTTTGCCTCGCGCAAGGCAATGGATATCGATGGAATCGGGGATGAGACCATTGCTCAGCTAGTCAATGAAGGGATAATTGGAGATATAGCTGATTTATACCAATTAGAATATAACCGATTGATTACTCTAGATCGAATGGCCGATACGTCAGTGCGAAACTTACTTGAAGGTGTCGAAAAAAGCAAATCAAAACCTTTTGAAAAAGTATTGTTTGGTTTAGGTATCAGAATGGTTGGAGAAACAGTAGCGAAGAAGCTGGTTAAATCATTTCCGACCATAGAAAAGCTCTTTTCAGCAGATTTAGAAGCGTTAAGTCAAACCCCTGATATTGGTTTAAAAATTGCTGAGAGCGTTATTGACTTTAGAAATAATGAAAAAAATATCACTTTGATAGAAAGACTTAGAAGTGCAGGATTACAGCTTGAAAAAGTCATAGATGCTTCTATTCAAACACAATCCGTTTTTACCGATAAGAAAGTGGTAGTCTCTGGTGTGTTTAATTCTTTTAGTCGAGAGGAGTTAAAGTCAAAACTAGAGAGGTTAGGAGCTATTAATCAGAACAGTATATCTGCAAAAACAGATTATCTAATTGCAGGAGAAAACATGGGCCCTTCTAAACTTCAAAAGGCAGAATCCTTGGGTATTCCGATGCTCTCAGAGTCGGATTTTTTAGAAATGTTACAATTATAACATGCTGTTTTTATTTAGTTAATCGAGCGAACTTTCTAACAAATCAATTGCGTTGGCGTTTATCGATGAAGTACTTTTGCAATCCAATTTTTAGTCAATGATACAATTTGGTGGTCTTGGTGTTGCCTTAGTTACTCCTTTTAACAATTCAGGAGATATTGATTTTATAGCTTTGAAGCGATTAGTAAATTTTCAAATCAATGAAAAAGTAGACTATTTGGTTGTCTTGGGTACAACCGCCGAGACAGCCACGCTCTCAACTGATGAAAAAATCGCGGTACTTGAATGTGTTAAAGAGGTAAATCAAAATAGAGTTCCTTTAGTCTTAGGTTTAGGCTCGAATGACACACGATCGCTTGTGGCTCAGTTAGGGGTTTTCGATTTTAAGGGAGTGGCTGGGATTCTTTCAGTTTGTCCTTACTACACTAAACCATCTCAAGAGGGCATGTTTCAGCATTTCTCGGCATTAGCTTCGAACACTTCCTTGCCAATCCTTTTGTATAATGTACCTGGGAGAACAGGTGTTTCGTTAGCAGTAAATACTGTGAAACGTCTAAACGACGCTCACTCAAATATTATTGGGATAAAAGAAGCCAGTGGGGATTTATCCACGATAACGGCATTAAAAGAAGTATTGCCTAATAATTTTCAGATCATTTCAGGTGATGATTTTACCACTATTTCCGCTATTGAATTAGGTGCCGTAGGTGTTATATCGGTTATAGGACAAGCGATTCCTGAACTTTTTGGTAAAGGAATACGCGCAGCTTTATCTCGCGATTTAAAGGTTGCAAATCTTATCAATGAAGAGATTCAATCTTTGTGTGATTTGGTTTTTAGGGAAGGTAACCCAACCGGAGTAAAGTCGAGTTTAGCCCATATGAGACTGATTGAATCTAATTTGAGACTACCCCTAGTGTCAGCGACAGAAGAGCTCAGTTCTCTTATTTCCACCGAAATGACTAGATTGAGGACTTTGTGATCTTAAAAAAGATTACTTTTGCCCCATGAATTTACGCCTACTAGTTATTCTTTTTTTGTCTCTGGTACTATTTAGTTCTTGTAGCGAGTACCAAAAGGTACTTCGTAAGAATGATGTTAAAGAGATGTATGACCTCGCGAATTCTTATTATGAGCAAGGTGACTATGTAAAGGCAAAGCGTCTATTTGAAGTGATTGCCCCAAAATATGCCGGTAGACCTCAAGGAGAGCGCTTGAGCTTCTTTTTTGCAAATGCTCAATATTTAACAGGATCCTATTATTTGTCGAGCTATCAATTCGAAAGGTTTATTAAATCTTATCCAAATAGCGACAAAAGAGAGGAAGCTAGCTTTTTAGAAGCAGCAAGTTTTTTTAAGATGAGTCCAAAGTTTAGTCTAGACCAGACGGATACAGATACAGCACTCATTAAATTACAGTCTTTTATCAATGACTATCCAGATTCAGAATATTTCGCTTCTGCGAATGAAATGGTTCAAACTTTAAACATTAAAAAGCAACAAAAGGCTTTTGAAATTGCAAAACAATACGATAAATTGGGAGAATTCAATCTGCCCGTATTGTTTTCGGCGATTACCTCTTTGAATAATTTCATTTTAGAAAATCCAGGATCGATTTATAGGGAAGAAGCGTATTTCGTTCGTTTGAAATCGGCTCTTATACTTGCAGAGAATTCTACCTTTCAAAAAATGGATCAACGTTTTAAAGACGCTTTGAAATATTATAACGAGTTTAAAAAAAATTACCCAAATTCGAGGTTCACTGAGGAGGCGGACGCCTACAAAGAAAAAATTGATGAATCTCTACTTTCACTAACGTCATCTTAATCATTATGGCAAATCTTAAAGAAACTAAAGCATCAGCAACTACCAAAACATTGAATAAAAATGTGGTAGACCAACAAACCGGAAACATCTATGAGGCTATTTCTGTGGTAGCTAAGCGCTCGATTCAAATTAATTCAGAGATTAAAAAGGAACTTTTAGAGAAATTAGAAGAGTTTGCAACTTACACGGATAGCTTGGAGGAAGTATTCGAAAATAAGGAGCAGATCGAAGTATCTAAATTCTATGAAAAGCTTCCAAAGCCTCACGCAATTGCTATTGAGGAATGGTTAAATGAGCGTATTTATTTTAGAAATACAAAAACAGAAGCTTAAAAACTAGGCTTATGCTTTCAGGTAGGCGCATCCTATTAGGTGTTTGCGGTGGTATTGCCGCTTATAAAACAGCTAATTTGGTGCGTTTATTTGTTAAAGCTGGTGCAGAAGTAAAGGTCGTGATGACTCCTGCATCCAAAGATTTTGTGACTCCACTCACTCTTGCAACCTTAAGCAATAATCCCGTTCATTTTGATTTCATTAAAGAGGATAATGGTGAATTGTCGTGGAACAATCATGTTGAATTAGGTAAATGGGCTGATTTGATGGTTGTTGCGCCTGCTACTGCTTCGACTTTATCGAAAATGGCACAGGGTACATGTGATAATCTATTATTAGCTACTTACCTTTCGTGCCCTTCACCAGTATATGTGGCACCAGCGATGGACTTAGATATGTATGCACATCCGACGACCGCAGCAACGCTGAAGACTCTAAAGAAGCATAAGGTTCATGTGATTCCGGTTAATTCGGGTTTTTTGGCAAGTGGTTTAGAAGGTGAAGGTCGGATGGCTGAGCCAGAAGAAATCGTAGCATTTATAGAAAATAAGATACGTGAATCGTTGCCTTTAAAGGGGAAGAAAATTTTAGTTACGGCGGGGCCAACTAGAGAGTCCATTGATCCAGTGAGGTTTCTTTCGAATCGATCGACGGGCACTATGGGGTATCAAATAGCTTTAAAAGCATTTGAGCTAGGAGCCGAGGTTGTTTTAATCTCTGGGCCTGTTTGTCCTATAAAGTTACCCTCATCCATACAACGAATTGAGGTAGAAAGTGCTTTTGAGATGAGTTCAGAAGTTGGTAAATATTTTTCATCATCCGACTGCTTCGTCTCTACCGCAGCAGTGGCTGATTTCACTCCATCTGAAGTGGCTGAACACAAGATTAAAAAGGGAGAGGATTCGCTAAGTCTCCAACTGAAAAAGACAGAGGATATATTGGCTTCGGTAGGAAAGCTGAAAACAGAAGATCAGATTCTAATAGGTTTTGCCTTAGAATCTGACAATGGTGTCGAGAGTGCTAAATCAAAACTCGAGCGCAAAAACTTAGATGCTATTGCGCTGAACTCTCTTGAAGTAGAAGGTGCTGGTTTTGGAAAGTCCACTAACCAACTAGTACTCTTTTTTAAAGATTCTAGGCAGGTAATGTTACCTTTAGCAGATAAGTCGATCATAGCTTCGCAATTTTGGGAGACTCTTATAGATTCTGTCTTATGAAGTACTTCATCTCTTTATTATTCTTAGTCTTTTCGTGCAACACGTTTACTCAAGAAGTACGACCAACCGTGGTAGTTTCGAATCGTAGTAATTCTAGTTATGTTTCAACCGTTGAAAATCGCTTGAAATTAGACCTAGAACGGTTTATTGCCCAGAAAAAATGGAGTGGTCAAACAAGAAATGAAAATGCGAAACTAGATGTGCGATACTACCTTTCGGTTTTAGAACAGAATGGAGAACAATATCGTGCTGTTTTAATGGTCGAGGCTTTCAGACCTGTATATAATACAACTTACAAAACTCCTTTGTTCAAGATTATTGAGAGCGACTTGACCTTTAATTACCAGGTAAATCGACCACTGATTTATAATGAAAATCAATTGAACTCTAACCTATTGACGAATATTGCGTTTTACACCTATTTGGCTCTTGGTTATGAGGGTGATAGTTTTGAGTTATACGGAGGCTCAAATTATCATCAAAATGCGAATGATTTGATTGCTCGAGCACAGACCTTAAGAGCTAAGGGATGGGAAATGCGCAGATCAGGCACAACGAAGTATCGTTTAGTCTATGAATTGCTTTCTTCGAACGGAAAGATCTTAAGACAATGGTGGTATCAATACCATCGATTAGGTTTAGATAACCAATACGAGTCTACTTCTGAGTCAAAATCGATGATAAATGAAATTATTGGAGTGTTTTTAGAAATGAACAAATCGCTAAAGAATCTTCTGATTTACAAGCGCATAAGTGAATCTAAAAAGGTCGAATTCGAGGGGTTTATAAGTTCTGAAGAGTAGCGCTATAATAGTGCACTCGAACTTTCTATATTAGTCGATAAGTTTGTTGTTTTGATTCGGAGAATTTACATAAAGAATTACGCATTAATTCAGGAATTAGAGTTAGAATTCCCGAAAGGCTTTATTGTAATTACTGGTGAAACGGGCTCTGGTAAGTCGATTTTGTTAGGCGCACTTCAATTAGCTTTAGGTGCAAGGGCAGATCACAGCATTCTTTTCAATAAAGAAGATAAATGTGTTCTTGAAGTAGAACTAGAGTTAAGCGATAACTATCGTCAATGGTTTACAGACAACGATTTCGATTATGAGCCCACAACCATTATTCGGAGAGAACTCTCGCCTACTGGTAAATCTCGACTTTTTGTAAATGATTCTCCGGTAACTCAAAATCTTCTAAAACAGTTAACCGATCAGTTAATCGTAATTCATTCACAACATGAGTCTCATGAGATTCTAGCTAGTTCTGAGCAGATCAATCTACTTGATGAATTTTCAGGAAGTACAGAATTATCAAAATTATTCAAGGGCAAATACAAAGAATATCGCACTACTCAAAAAATCTATGGTCAGTTATTGAGCCAAAAGGAAGCTATAGAAAAGGAGTGGGAATACCATCAATTTTTAATTGAAGAGTTAGAAGCAGCGAAGGTTCATTCAGTTGATTTAGATGCCTTAGAAACAGAGTTTAATACCCTTTCTGAAATTGATACGATTCGATTACAACTAGCTCAGGCATTGGGCACGCTTCAAGACGAACAAATGGGGGTATTGACGACCTTGAATCAACTTCAGCGTACACTTTCTGATTTAAGTCGTCGTAACCAACAATTCAAGAGTCTTGAAGAACGAGTGATTAGTGTTTTGTTAGAGTTACGGGATATTGATGGAGAAATCGAAAATTCCTTAGAGCGGCTGGTTCCTGACCCTTCAAGACTTGAAGAATTAGATGCTCGTATCAATGATCTCTACCGATTACAACAAAAGCACAAAGTAGCTTCTATTTCAGAGTTAAAGGAGATTTATCAGGATTTAAATCAGAAACTTTCAGAAGAGCAGTCGCCTACGAATCAAATCGCATCAATCGAAACTCAACAGGATACATTAAAATCTGAATTAGATTCGTTAGTTATTGAAATACAACGTTTAAGACAAAAAGGAGCAGATGATCTTTCATCTGAGTTAGAGGCTGTATTGCATAAATTAGGTATGCCTTCATCAGAGGTTCGATTTGATTTTAAGCCTACCGAAATGACGGCTAACGGTGGCTTTGAGATTGATTTGATGTTTAAAGCAAATCGAGGAGGGGTGTTTAGCATCTTAAAGAATTCGATTTCGGGAGGAGAATTATCGAGACTTGCTTTAGCTATCGAATACGTAAGGAGCCGAAAAGGAATATTACCAGTTCAAGTATTTGATGAAATTGATACTGGTGTCTCCGGAGAAATTGCTGATAAAATGGCTCAGTTTTTTGTCTCTATGGGAACAAAAAATCAGCTAATAGTTATCAGTCATCTACCACAAGTAGCATCAAAAGGAACGACTCATTTCAAAATTGCAAAAACAGAGGATTCAGAGTCTACTCGCACCCAGATGCTAAAATTATCCAATGAAGAAAGAGAGATTGAAATTGCTACTATGTTAGAAGGGTTGAATCCTTCAGATACGGCCATTCAGCATGCAAGGAGTCTTCTCGCTCGCTTATAGCAGCGAACTTGCTATATTTGTTTTAAATAATGTTTCAATAGATATGAGTTACAACCTACTTAAAGGCAAACGAGGAATTATCTTTGGTGCCCTTGATGAAAATTCAATTGCCTGGAAGACGGCAGAAAGAGTCCATGAAGAAGGAGGATCGTTTGTTTTAACCAACGCACCAATCGCCCTAAGAATGGGCCAGTTAAATGCCTTAGCTGAGAAAACCGGTGCTAAAGTTATCCCCGCCGATGCAACCTCTAGTGAAGACCTTAACCGATTAATAGAGGAGTCAACTGCTCATTTAGGAGGTAAACTTGATTTTGTTCTGCATTCTATTGGAATGTCTGTGAACGTTAGAAAAGGAAGACACTATACTGACGAAAACTATGATTTTACAGCGAAGGGTTGGGATGTATCCGCTCTTTCATTTCATAAGTTACTTCAGTCGCTATATAAAAATGATGCAATGAATGAATGGGGTAGTGTTGTGGCTTTAACTTATATGGCTGCTCAACGTACTTTCCCTGACTATAATGATATGGCAGACAATAAAGCATACTTAGAGTCTGTGGCAAGAAGTTTTGGTTATTTCTTTGGAAAGGAGAAGAATGTTCGGGTGAATACGATTTCTCAATCTCCAACGGTTACTACTGCGGGTAAAGGAGTTAAAGGTTTTGATGCTTTCCTAAACTTTGCAGAAAAGATGTCACCGCTAGGAAACGCTTCGGCTACTGACTGCGCAGATTATACAGTTACCTTATTTTCTGACTTAACTAGGAAAGTAACGATGCAGAATCTTTTTCATGACGGAGGGTTTTCAAATACCGGTGTCAGTCAAGAAATTGTTGATCATTTTTCTGAATAAAGACGCCCCTCTAAGGGGCTTTTTTAATGGAACCTATTTATTTTTCTATCGTTATACCGGTATTTAATCGACCTGATGAGATCGATAGACTTCTTCAGAGCTTGACCTTTCAGGATGATAACAATCCTTTTGAGGTGGTTGTAGTTGAAGATGGTTCAATTAATGATGCTAAACAGATTTGTGAAAGCTATTCGAATCAATTAGAGATTAACTATTACTTTAAACCAAACAGTGGTCCGGGTGATAGCCGCAATTACGGTATGTCTAAAGCAAAGGGTAATTATTTTTTGATCTTGGACAGTGATTGTGTTCTTCCTTCTCACTATCTCTCTACTGTTCGTAAGGCTCTTTCTGCCTCGTATACTGATTGCTTCGGAGGTGCTGATGCAGCTCATGAGTCCTTTACTTTCTTTCAAAAGGTAGTGAATGCAGTTATGACAAACCCTTTTTCGACAGGGGGTGTAAGGGGTCGCAAAAAAGGACTGACGCGGTTTCAACCTAGAAGTTTCAATATGGGTGTTTCAAAACAGCTTTTTGAGACTACTGGTGGATTTGGGAAGATTCATCCAGGTGAGGATCCTGAATTTGTATTTCGCGCTTGGGATTTAGGATTTAAAACGCGTTTTGTAGATGGGGCTGAAGTCTTTCATGAAAGGCGTATTCGTCTAAATTCATTCGTAAAACAGATTTATAAATTCGGATCTGTCCGTGTGATATTAAACCGAATGCATCCCAAATACCAGTCAAAGCTATTCCTTTTACCAAGCGTATTTACCGTTGGTTGGATGTTATTAATCGTTCTGTTATTCATTTCATTTTTATTGAATATAAAGTCTCCTTATCTTTATTTTGCTTATCTGTGGTTATCGTTATATCTACTTTATTCTGTACTATTTTTTGTAAGTACTTGGTTTAGAAGTAAATCGTTGCAAATTGCTGTGGTATCGGTTCCTCTTATGTTTATTCAATTTGCATCCTATTCCTATGGTTATATAAGATCATCCGTAAAACTCATTGGAGTTACTGGTGACCATATAGAAGCTAAACTTCCAGAGTTCTTTTTTAAAGACATTGCTTAACTTTCATCTATGAAGTATAAGGTTGATCCGAAATTTTTTGTTTTCCTAGCACTTTCAATAGTCTTATGGCAATTCACCAATTTAGCTAAGCCTGTTTCGGTAAGTAAATTGGTTAACGTAACATTTAAAGCTCCAGATGGGGATTATCAGTTAATCGATGATTCGGTAGTTTCTATCGAAACTAGAGTCACGGCAACGGGTTTAAGATTACTTTTTAACTCGCCTTACAACAAAGTTTATTCCTTGTCTACAGAGTCGATGATTGAATCGGATGATAAATTAGTCTTATTACCTTCTGACATAGAAAGTCAACTTCAAAAGGTATTTGGCGAAGCCATTGCTATCGAAAAAATATTTACTGCAGAACTAGAGGTCCCTTTAGCGAGAATTGCCTCCAAAAATGTTCCTGTAATACCCGATGTTTCCATATCCTATAAACAAAACTATATTTTGAAGGGTGCTTTAAGTATATCTCCAGATAGTGTAAGGATTAGTGCGCCAGAGTCTACGCTAAGAGCTATTAGTGCATTGTATACGGTACCTCTAAAACGAGATAATGTATCAGTATCTATAAATCAACCCTTGGCTATTGATTATTCTGATTTAGGGCTTTCGAGTATAGAACATACAGAGGTTACTATTAATGCAGAGGTCGTCCGATTCTCAGAAATGGTATATGAAGTTCCTATTCTCCTTCCAGAACTTGAAAATGGGATGCGGTTAGCTGTGTTTCCACCTAATGCCCAAGTGGTTTGCAAGGCACCAGCAGAGGTCTTGAAAGCCTTAGATTCAGGAGCCTTTGGTGTCACCGTAGACTTTGATTTTAGTCAAGGTATAGATTCCTTGCCGTCAAGACTACCTTTAAAATTCTCTTACAGCCCTTCTGATGTGTTAGAAGTATTTTTTTCGAATGATCGGGTGAATTATATCCTAGAAAAGCAATGAAAGTAATTGCCATTACGGGCGGCATAGGGTCTGGTAAATCAAAAGTTTCTGATTATTTGATTGAAAAAGGCTATCCGGTTTATTCTGCTGATGACCGATCAAAGCAATTGCTTTTAGAAGATAATATTCGGTTGAAAATTATGGATCTTTTGGGTCCTGATGCCTACACTAAAGGTGGGAATGTATATTTAGCTAATAAACCATATATAGCCTCAAAGATTTTTTCAGAGGATGTGCTGAGGAAGAAAATGGAAGCGATTATGCATCCAGCAGTTCGACAAGACTTTGAAGTTTGGCTTAAGAAGCAAAGCAAGGAATTCATTTTTCAAGAATCAGCCTTGATTTTAGCTTCGAAAAACCCTTATCCATTCGATAAGGTCATCTATATAGATGCCGATTTGGATCAACGAATTGAAAGCATTATGAAGCGCGATCAGACTTCTCGTGAGCAAATTTTACAACGAATTGTTGCCCAACCTCAATTAGAGGATCACCTTTCACAAATCGACTATATCATCAATAATAAGTTTGATGATTCTCTCTATGATGAAATAGATGCTTTAATCGAAGATCTTAAAAACGACAACTATGAATAAGAAGTGGTTATACATTACCTTGTTTTTAATGTCCGTTGCTTTAATAGGTATCATTTTAGTCCAAGGTTACTGGATTAAAATTTCCTTCGATAGTCGCTCTGAAGAATTTTCAACGGCTATTATTGATGTTTTAGAACATACTTCAGAACAAATTGAAGATCGTGAACGAAAAGATTATTACAATCAATTAGCGGTTCTAATTGATAGTGTAGGTGCTCCGAAATCTACGCATATTCGAAATTTTTTCTTTGTAAACCGAGGGGTTTCAGAGGACGAGATCATTTATTATTCCCACAACATTTTAGAGGAGGGGTATGATTTATCTACACAATCACTCCCAGGCTTTTGGGGTGCAACATCTTCAGATACGACAAGAATCGTCAATTTCACATCCAATCGAACTAAAAAGATTTTTAGGCCTGGTCTTAGCAGTGATGGTTTAAGTTCAAACATTGAGCCTGTAGAGGTTATCGAAAAAATTGGATCACTTAGCAGTATTGAAAAAGCCCAATATGAAGACGTATTTATGGAAGCCGCCAAAGCTACTCCGATTTATGAAAGACTTACTACACAAGAAATCCAGTTTGTTTTGAGTAGAGAACTTCTCAAACGAGGTATTTCTTTACCTTTTGAATTTGGAGTCGAGCGTCAAGGATACCCTACCTCGGTTAGAAGTGAAGGCTTTGATTTTACTTCCTTCTCAACCTATCGGTCTTCAATTTTTAAGGATAGTGAAGGAGTGAGCGCTTATGAATTAGTTTTTGATATCCCTCGTAAAAATGCTTATCTCATCAGGGATGTTTTGGGTCTTATGGCTTTATCTGTTTTCTTCACCTTAATTATTCTTGCCACGTTTTCGGTGGCGATTTACCAACTTTTTACACAAAAGAAGAATGCGGAGATTAAAGCAGATTTCATTAATAATATGACCCACGAGTTTAAAACTCCTATTGCAACTATCGGTCTTGCAGTGGATGCTTTGAAATCTACCCTAAAGGATGAAATAGGAGTTAGGTATTTAGGTATGATTCGCGATGAAAATAAACGAATGCTGACTCAGGTTGAGAATGTTCTTCAAATCGCACAATTAGAGAGGGGTCAGATCGACCTCGATATATCTGAAATTTCACTGCATGAAATTATTCTGGCAGCTAAGAAACGTGTTGATCTAATCTCAAATGAGAGAAATGGCATAATTGTTGTAAAGCTTGATGCGGTAAAAAATGTGATTTTAGGAGATACGATGCATCTCACACATGTTTTTATCAATTTATTGGATAATGCGATCAAGTACACCGATGAAAATAAAGCACCTAAGGTGTATATTTCAACCAGAGTAATTGATCACAGAATTGTAGTCGAACTCTCCGATAATGGAATAGGGATGAGTCGAACTACCTTGAAACAAGCTTTCGATAAGTTTTACCGGGAAACCAGTGGAAACTTACATTTAGTTAAAGGTCATGGCTTAGGTTTAGCCTACGTAAAACAGATTATTGAAGCGCATCAAGGAACAGTTCGAGTAGAAAGTGAGAAAGGAGTTGGAACTACATTTTATGTTGAATTAAAACTAAAATGATCCAGATATGGCTGATGCTAAGAATATCTTACTTGTCGAAGATGACCCTAATTTCGGAATTGTTCTAAGAGATTATCTCAATCTTAATGGCTTTCAGGTTACTCTAGCAAGGAACGGTATGGAAGGGTTTGATAAATACAAAAAGGGAGATTATGACCTATGTATCCTAGATGTGATGATGCCATATAAAGATGGGTATACGCTAGCTAAGGAAATTAGAGAAGATAATACATCGGTTCCGATCATCTTTCTCACAGCAAAATCTATGAAGGAAGACGTTCTTCAAGGGTATAAGGTAGGAGCAGATGATTTTTTAAATAAGCCTTTTGATTCGGAGGTTTTGCTCGCGAAGATTAAGACCTTATTAAAGCGAAAAAGTTCTCAGACTACCATAAACCAAAAGCAAACGGATTTTCAAATTGGAGATTTTCATTTAAATGCAAAGTTGAGATTCTTGACTTACAAGAAAGAGGATCCGATTAAACTTTCCCCAAAGGAAAATGATTTGTTAAAGTTGCTTGCGCTTCATCTTAATGATTTGATGCCAAGAGAATTAGCTCTTACTCAAATTTGGAGAGATGACAATTATTTTACCTCACGCAGCATGGATGTGTATATTGCTAAGCTTAGGAAATATTTAAAGCAAGATCCTAAGGTCGAGATTTTGAATATTCACGGAGAAGGCTTTCGTTTAGTAGTTCACACCTAAATTATCAAGCACATTCATTGGGCTTAATCCACCTGGTTTAAACCAACGAAATTCTGGTTTCTTTTTGTACCAGGTAAGTTGACGTTTTGCAAAGTTTCGACTGTGCTGTTTTATTTTTTCAGTCGCTTCATACAGACTACACTTCCCTTCGAAGTATTCAAATAACTCCCTATAGCCAACCGTTTGAAGAGGTTTTAGGTTTTTGAAAGGTATGAGGCTTTGTGCCTCTGTAAGTAGCCCCAATTGAAACATCAGATCGACACGATTATTGATTCTATCATAGAGTAAATTGCGCTCCCAATCGACACCTATTTCAAAGATATTTTCAAAAGGTACTGGTCTTTTTCTGTTTTTAAATGAACTGTAAGGTTTACCTGTTTGCAGACATATAGAGAGGGCTCTCTCTAATCTTCTGCGGTTTTGATGATCAATATGCTCAGCACTGATTGGATCTAGTTCTTTGATCTGATGACTTAGCTCCTCTAAGGATCGTTTAGATAATTGCTCCAAAATGCTTACATCAATTTTCGGAAAATCATCTAGACCATACAACAAAGCATCGCCATATAACGGACTGCCACCAACAATAATCGCAGATCCATACTTGTCTAAAAGTGATGAAACTAGGTGCCCTGCTTCAGAAGCACAGCTCCCAGCAGTTAAAGGATTATGTATACTATGAGATTGAATAAAATGATGTGAAACCTTCGACAGTTCATCTTTGGTAGGTACAGCCGTTCCTATACTCATTTCTTTATAGCACTGTCGACTATCACTTGAAATAACCTCTGTTCCTAATAAGAGTGCTAGCTCGATAGCAAGAGAAGTCTTTCCAGATGCGGTTGGTCCGCCTATATGAATGATAAAATTATTCAATACCAAGGATTTCGTAATTCTTTTTCGATCGATACGTTGAGAGTATGAGTTCGTTCAGTTTATTTGGGATGACAGGAGAAAGTCTTTTCTCGAGTACTTCTTTATTGGTCATTTGGAAGTTTAGATCGTAAAACCCCATTGCTTTAATTCTTTGATTTTCAATAAGAAAAACAGAGTGTTCTCCTTCTGTTCTCCCTTTATCAATGAGTAGACTTAATTCATTCGGAAATGGAATCGCAGAAGAAGCATTTATTTTTAGATTGAATCGCTTTTTAGGTTTTAAAGAAAACTGAACTTGTAAAACCCTGATCGCATTGTATAGCTCGCTCTCGCAGAGTTCCGTCTCTATTCGTTTTACAGATTTGTAAATAGAATTTTTATGAATCGAAAGAGAAGATAATAGGTTACTCACATGATTCTTTATATTTTTTGCGTGTCCGCATTCCAGTAGCTCGGATTTAGTATTGTAGAGTTTATAAACTCCAGTAAGTTCGGGTAATTTTCGAACAAGATGAATGTGTGAAGGCTTAAGGTCTGATTCCTTCTCACTATAGGTTAAATAATCAAGTTCTTTTTCAGCACCCTCTTTGCTCATTAGAACTTTTAGCAAAAGAGCGGTTGCCTCAGCATCACCTAATGCTCTATGCCGATCACTTAAAGGTATTCCTAGTTCTTTGGTTAATTTACCTAGCTTGTAACTCTCTAATCCAGGGAGAAGTTTTTGAGATAATTCGACAGTGCAAAGCGTTTTTCGTTCATAGCTGTACCCCAGACGTTCAAATTCAAGTTGTAAGATTTTATAGTCGAACTGGGTGTTATGTGCGACCAAAATAGCATTCTCGGTTAGCTCAATGATACGCTTAGCGACTTGATAAAATTTCGGAGCTCCTTGAACCATTGAAGGTGAAATACCTGTTAGTTTGCGCACAAAAGGATGAATAGGTTTCTCAGGATCTATTAGACTATGAAATTGGTCGATAAGTTCGTTTCCTTCATACCGAAGAATCGCAATATCTATAATACCTTCTTCATTGAAAGCTCCTCCAGTACTCTCTATGTCGACGATGGCATAGTTCATCGACTTCCGAATAAACTACTGCCGATACGAATCATTGTGCTTCCTTGATCTAAAGCAATTTGATAATCTCCACTCATACCCATGGATAGGGTAGGGTTCTCACCAAAATTGGATTGATACTCGTCGAATAAACGTTTTAACCCTTTAAATTCACGACGAACCTGATCTGAATCTGATGTAAAAGTAGCCATACCCATAAGCCCACAAGGATTGATCCATTCAAGAACCTCACATTCGATTATAGCCTCCTTTAATTCGTTTGAATCAAAACCAAATTTTGTGTCTTCTTGGCTAATATGAATTTGAAGTAGTATGGGGATACAACGGTTGATTTTAGCTCCTTGCTTATTAATTTCTTTCAATAAGCGCAAGCTATCTACCCCGTGTATAAGGTGTACAAAAGGAGCGATGTATTTGACCTTATTTCGTTGTAAATGACCAATCATGTGCCAACGAATATCGTTAGGTAAGGCTTCATGTTTCTCTACTAATTCTTGCACCTTATTTTCTCCAAAATCTCTCTGTCCTGTCTCATAAGCTTCTTGAATCAAGGAAATAGGCTTGGTTTTTGAAACGGCAATAAGCGTAACATTTTGGGGTAGTTCTTTTCTGAAATTTTCTATAGCAACAGATACATTCATCACCTAAAATTCGAGTTTGTCGATAATTGCTTGAGCTACCTCTAATGCCTTTGCACCATGCTCAAAGCTAACATTAGGCTCTTTTCTGCCTTCTATAGCTAAAGCAAAATCATTGTGTTCTTCAGCAATCGCATTAACTTCGGTCGTTTCTGGGCTTTCGAAGTAAATCTGCTTATTTTCCCCTTCTGCAGTTTTAAGAATCATATCAAAGGGTTCAGGATTTTCCGGGGCCTCTTTTATACGTACGACCTCGGTTTTCTTGGCAAGAAAATCAATGGTGATATAGGCATCCTTTTGAAAAAGACGTGTGCGTCGCATATTTTTCAAAGATATTCTGCTAGCGGTAAGATTTGCTACACATCCGTCCTCAAACGCAATTCTAGCACTTGCAATGTCTGGCGAAGAGCTCACTACTGCAGCTCCATTGGCATCGATAGATGTAATCTTACTTTTAACCATTTGAAGCAGTATATCAATATCGTGAATCATTAGATCTAATATCACAGATACATCATTACCTCTGGGGTTAAATTCAGCAAGGCGATGAATTTCTATGAATTTAGGCTCTTTGATATAGGAAGCAGCCGTCGAATAGGCCGGATTAAAACGCTCTACGTGCCCGACAACTCCAATAAGATTTCTTTCTTTGGCATCTTTGACCAGCTGAAATGCTTGATTTACACTCGTCGTAATTGGTTTTTCAATAAGTAGATGAACACCATGATTAATCGCCTTTTGAGCTACCTCAAAATGAAAAGGTGTAGGGGTAACGATACATGCTGCGTCAATTTGACTTAGCAGCTCATCTATAGAAGAAAAATAACGATAGCCATTATTGGTTGCTATAACCTCTGAAGTTTCGGTGTTGGTGTCGAAAAATCCTATCAGATCATACTTGGAATTTTCGGCAAGAAGTTTAAGGTGGATTTTTCCAAGGTGGCCAGCACCAATTACTCCGACTCTAATCATAAGTCTTAAAATTTGATCAAAAATAAACATAAAGACGTTGTATTTTCGCTCGAAAGCTTTGAAGTATGCGATTAGATGCTCCAAAACATAAGGGACAACGTAGAGCGATGGTTTCTTACCTCAAAGACAGAGGTATATCCAATCAAGACGTTCTAGAGGCTTTTGAAAATGTTCCTAGACATTTATTTTTAGATTCTACACTAGAATCACATGCCTATGAGGATAAAGCCTTCCCTATTGGGGCTGAGCAAACGATATCCCATCCATATACAGTAGCCTTTCAAACCGAGTTGTTACAGGTAGCCTCGGGTATGAAGGTTTTAGAAATTGGCACTGGGAGTGGTTTTCAGACCGCAATTCTAATGGCTTTAGGAGCAGAGGTTTATACCATTGAACGACAACTAGAGCTCTACCGAAAATGTGATCGACACTTTTCGATTTATCCTCCGGGGCCTAAAAAACTGATTTATGGGGATGGCTATAAAGGCTATTCGAAGAAGGCACCCTATGACCGAATAATTGTTACAGCAGGTGCTCCTGAAATACCAAAAGACCTATTGAAACAATTGCGTATTGGAGGTCTTCTAGTGATTCCTGTTGGTAAAGATCAGCAGAAAATGATCGCACTTGAAAGAAAAGGAACTAAAGAATTTCACCAGACCGTCTACGGCGATTTTCAATTTGTACCGCTGTTAAAAGAAACAGCCGGAGTTAAGAAATAATCGATTATCTGATTTTTTTGATTCGATCAAGATTGCGTTTATTCTCACGATCTTTGATCGTTTCTCTTTTGTCGTAGTTCTTCTTTCCTCTGGCTAAAGCTACGGATAGTTTCGCCCACCCTTTATCGTTGATGTAGAGTTTCAAGGGGACTATGGTTAAGCCGTCTTTAGTCACCTCTTTAAATAGCTTCTTTAATTCCTTTTTTTGAAGCAGTAACTTGCGTTCCGCCGTAGGTTTATGATTATAAAAGCTACCATGGGAGTATTGGTCGATATTCATATTAACGATGAAAAGTTCTCCTCGGTCATTAAACTCACAAAAACTTTCGGTAATTCTAGCTTTACTTTGACGGATCGATTTGATTTCTGTTCCCTCTAAAACTAATCCAGCTTCAAAAGTCTCCAACAACTCATAATCGAAACGAGCGCGCTTATTTTTGATCGAAACAGTATTCTGGCTCATAACCTAATTGCGTTGAACTGCAGTTTGAAAAAGATGCTCAATGTAAGTCGCTGTATTCTTGGCGTATTTATCGTCCTTGGTAATAAGGCTCTGTGTAATTCCCCCTTGAAGAAGCGAAAATAATTGTTTAGCGAAAACAGCGGGAGGAAGGCTAAGGTAGAACTCTCCGTTTTCTTGTCCTTTGCTTAAAACTTTAGTAAAAAGGGCTTCAATTTGTAGAATTGCCCCATTTACAAGTGATTGTATTTCAGGAATACCGGTACTTTGCACTCCGAAACTCACAATGGGACAAGAGCCTATTTTTTTAACAAAATCAGGATATGTTTTATAAAAGCCTAGAAGTTTTCGAATGGTTAATTGGGCAGATTGTTCGGATTCTATCAGAGATTCTAAAGAAGATAAAAGAATTTGAGCCGAATAATTGAATACCTCTTTGGCTAAATCTTCTTTGTCCTTAAAGTTACCATAAATCGCTCCTTTGGTAAGTCCAGTAGCTTTAGTAAGCATACTAAGGCTAGTCGCTTCAAAGCCATGCTTTAAGAAAAGCACGGCTGAAGTTTCTATAATAAAAGCTTTCGTCTTTTCCGCTTTGGTCATCTTGAATTAAAAAAGGAAACCTAATGTACAAAATACTAATCGGTATTTATCTTTCTTAATATCACATTTTCGTCAAAAGCATCGATTAAAACAGCATCACCAGTGGTGATTTCTCCAGATAATAACTTTTTAGAAAGCTCATTCACTACTTTTCGTTGAATAACCCGCTTTATAGGCCTTGCTCCAAAATCAGGGTCAAATCCAATTTTAGCAATAGCTTCAATAGCTTCATCACTAATCTCTAGAGTGATTTCTTTGGTTTCTATCTTTTCGATCACTCGATTAAGCTGAATTCTTACAATAGACTGCATAGCTTTTGACGATAATGGTCTAAAGGTGATTATTTCGTCAATTCGATTGATAAATTCTGGTCTTAAGTATTTTTTGAGTGCAGTAATGATCTCTTTTTCGATGAACTCCATTTTGGTTGGTGATTTTGCTTCTGCATCGTGCCATAAGTGACTGCCTAGATTACTAGTCATAATAATCACTGTGTTTTTGAAATCAACCACATGACCTTGACTGTCTGTTAATCTTCCATCGTCTAAGACCTGAAGAAGGGTGTTAAATACCTCTGGATGTGCCTTTTCAATTTCATCTAATAGCACCACAGAATATGGTTTTCTGCGAACAGCCTCGGTAAGTTGACCGCCCTCTTCATATCCCACATATCCGGGAGGTGCTCCGACTAATCGGCTAATACTGTGTTTTTCGCCGTATTCACTCATGTCGATACGAGTCATAGCGCTTGGATCGTTAAATAAAAATTCGGTAACCGTTTTCGCCAGCTCTGTTTTACCAACCCCGGTGGTACCTAGAAAAAGGAAGCTTCCAATAGGCTTGTTCTCATCTTGCAGTCCAGAACGACTTCTTCGAATTGCATCTGAAACAGCTTCTATTGCATGGTCCTGTCCAATTAATTTTTTCTTTAATTCCTCCTCTAGATGTAATAGTTTTTCTCTCTCAGAGGTAACGAGACTTTGAACAGGGATTCCGGTCCATTTGGCAACGACCTCTGCAATATCTTCCGAAGTCACTTCCTCTTTGATGAGTTGATTGCTATTAGGAGTGCTTTGTATTTCTAAATCTTTTAAAATCTCTTCTTTTTCCTTGATTTTACCGTAACGTATTTCAGCAACTTTTCCATAATCTCCATTGCGCTCGGCTCTTTCAGCCTCCAGCTTTAATTCTTCAATTTGATTTTTTGTTTTCTGTAACTCATCAATCACTCTTCGTTCTGATTCCCAAATACTGAATAGACTGTTTCTCTTTTCCTTCAATTCTGCTAAATCGAGATGAATAGACTTTGATTTTTCTTGATCACTTTCGCGTTTAATGGCCTCAAGTTCAATTTCGAGCTGCATGATTTTTCGATCGAGAATATCGAGCTCTTCTGGTTTTGAATTGATCTCCATTCGAAGTTTAGATGCTGCTTCATCCATGAGGTCAATGGCTTTGTCTGGTAAAAAACGACTAGTGATATAACGCTCAGATAAAATCACTGAACTGATTACCGCTTCATCCTTAATTTTCACCTTATGGTGAGCTTCATATTTTTCCTTTAATCCTCTTAGAATAGAAATGGCGCTTTCGGTATCGGGTTCTTCGACAAGTACCTTTTGAAATCTTCGTTCGAGAGCCTTGTCTTTTTCAAAGTGTTTTTGAAATTCATCAAGAGTTGTTGCTCCAATAGTTCTTAATTCTCCCCTAGAAAGAGCTGGTTTCAGAATGTTAGCTGCATCCATGGCGCCAGATCCACCGCCTGTACCTACCAAAGTGTGAATTTCATCAATGAATAGAATGATTTGACCATCAGATTCTCTAACTTCTTTTACTACCATCTTAAGTCGTTCCTCGAATTCACCTTTGTATTTGGCCCCTGCTAGCAGTAGCCCCATATCTAGACTGTAGATTTTTTTATCCTTTAAGTTTTCAGGAACATCACGGGCCACAATACGCTGCGCCAAGCCTTCGATAATTGCCGTTTTACCCACTCCGGGTTCTCCTACTAGAACAGGGTTGTTCTTACTTCTTCTTGATAAGATTTGCAGTACCCTACGTATTTCATCATCTCTCCCAATAACCGGATCAAGTTTTCCGCTATCGGCGAATTCATTTAAATTCTTGGCAAATCGCGACAGATAGGTACTTTCTCCATTATTAGAGCTAGAGGGGTTCTGTGTCTGGTTTAGTTGTTCTTCTGTAATACCCACATCCTTCATAATAGAAGCTGCTGTACCTCCTTTTAAAAGAAGTGCTATGGTTAAGTGTTTGAGAGTTGCAATTTCTACACCTTCCTTTCTTGCTCCTGCGAGAGCACTAGTTAAAACCGTAGCTGAAGAATTACTCATCACTAGATTTGATCCCTTAGTTTTTCCTGAATGATTAAGACTTGCATCTATAGCTTTTTGAAATCGATCGAATTGAGATTTTGAGCCTATCCAGTATTCGAATTCGTTGGTATTTTTATTGCTGGCTGCTTTAAGTAAATGAATGGGTTCTACCGAAGTATGATCTAAGCTTTCGGCAATTATTTGGGCTTCCCCGATGCTTTCTTGAACCTTTTGGCTAAATGAATTTATATCAATCATGTTCTTTTTTTCAGTTTTAGGGTCAAACAATAAGCCAAAATGAAAGGATAATTAAAATATGTCATTATGTCTTGAATTAGAGAAAGTTAAATGACAATACGTCAGTTAATAATCTTTGTAATTTCTGTTAAAAACTGTCGCTAACCGAAGAATTTTAAAGTGATCACTGTTGTATTTTTGCTAAAAACAAATACTATGCAGCGCGATCAACAGATTTTTGATTTAATCCAAAAAGAGCATTCAAGACAATTACGAGGTATTGAACTTATTGCTTCAGAAAACTTCACTTCACCTGCCGTGATGGAGGCAGCAGGGTCTATTTTGACCAACAAGTACGCTGAAGGCTACCCTGGTAAACGTTATTACGGAGGATGCGAAGTGGTCGATGAAATTGAAAATATTGCCATTGAACGAGCTAAGGAATTATTTGGGGCAGCCTATGTAAATGTTCAACCGCATTCAGGTTCTCAAGCAAATGCATCCGTTTTTCATGCTTGCTTAACACCTGGAGACAAGATTCTTGGGTTTGATTTATCTCATGGAGGTCACCTTACACATGGTTCTCCAGTGAATTTTTCAGGTCGGCTCTACCAACCTTCCTTTTATGGTGTTGATCGTGATACGGGATTGCTTGATTACGATGCTATTGAGGCGATAGCGATGAAAGAATCTCCTAAAATGATTATCGCAGGGGCGTCTGCCTATTCCCGAGATATCGATTTTGCTCGTTTTAGAGCTATCGCTGATAAGGTTGGGGCACTTTTATTAGCAGATATTTCACATCCGTCTGGTCTTATTGCTAAAGGTATATTGAATGACCCACTACCACATTGCCATGTAGTAACTACGACAACGCATAAAACTCTTAGAGGCCCACGTGGTGGGATGATTATGATGGGTGAAGATTTTGAAAACCCTTTCGGAATCAAGCTTAAAGATGGTAGTTTACGAAAAATGTCGGCACTTCTTGATCTTGCTGTTTTCCCTGGTAATCAAGGAGGTCCACTAGAACATATCATTGCGGCTAAGGCAGTGGCCTACGGAGAGGCGTTAACAGATAACTTCTTACATTACATGGTCAACGTGAAGAAAAATGCAGCTGCTTTAGGGAGTGCAATGGTTGGACACGGATATCAAATTATATCTGGAGGTACTGATAATCATATGATTCTTATTGATCTTAGAAATAAAGGTGTAACCGGTAAAGATGCCGAAAAGGCTCTAGAGAAGGCAGATATTACAGCGAATAAAAATATGGTGCCTTTTGACGATAAGTCTCCATTTGTAACCTCAGGTATACGATTGGGAACACCAGCAATTACAACTAGAGGATTGGGAGAAACCGAGATGGGTCAGGTTGCTACCCTTATTGACAGAGTACTTAGAGATGTTACAAACGAAACTGAAATTGCTGCGGTTCGTAAAGAGGTAAACGAGTTAATGCAAAATAGATCGTTATTTAATTTCTAACGGACTAAAATCAATTCGTAATTCGAATAATTTATTCCAGTTTTTGCCTGTTACAAAGAAGGTTTTACGCTCTTTGTGATAGGCAATGCCGTTTAACACAGAATTGAGAGAGTCAAAAGAGGTGCCTTTGTCTATCAATTCTTTCAATGAGCTCAGATCAAGAACACCGACGATTGCTCCTGTGTTTTTGTCAATCACCATCACACTGTCTTTTTGGTAGACATTACTTAAGATAAGGTCTCCGTATAGTTCAAGTTCATTAGCATTTTTGAAGTATGAATTTTGAGAACCGATGGTTAGATAGTCAATTTCAGAAGCGTCTACTTTCGATAGCCTCCAGATCAATTCAGAACCATCGCTCTTATAAATGAAATTATCATCGTGAGTGAGCCCCCAACCTTCTATTGATCCTCTATATTCAAAGGATTGAATAGAATCGAAGTTAGTTTTGTTTCGAATAGTTCCATATCCGTTCTGCCAGGTAAGATGAAATAGTTGATCATCAACCAAGGTAAGTCCTTCACCAAAAATGTCTTTACCAAGTTTTTTTGCCTGGTCAATTACTCCAGTAAAAGGGTTGTAGCGAATAATCAGCGACTTGCCTAATCCCCCTGTACTTTCGTACAGCCAATCCCCGTCAAACTCTAACCCTTGAGTGTAATAATCGGTTGAGTGTTCAAAGGTGTTTATCACTTCTGCCTCTATCTTTATCGGCTTTTCAGGAGCATATACCGAAAGGGTTATCGGTATTTCTTCTTCTTTATTGTTAAAGGTGAAACGAGCAATTAACTTTTGCTTTCCAATAGTTATATTTTCTGGTAGTTGAAGCATACCTTTTGAGTAATCAAGTCTTTGTTCTTTCATAAAAAAGACGAGCGATTCGTTATTAATTCTAGAATCTATATTCATCCTGATAACAGAGCCTGGATAAATTTTTTCTCCTTTTTGGACCCCTACCTGAGGTAATTTCTCAATTTTAGATGCACACCCGGCAAATAAAAAGGTGAGAACTAAGAGCAGATGTCTAATTCCTAAATATGCCTTCATACGGTGAAAATACGCTAATGCGAAAATTGTGACAAATAGAAATAGGTTTATCTTTGCATCGGCAAGCGCTGCACGACCAGCTCCTGCAGAATCCCCCAGGGTGGGAACACAGCAAGGGTATGTGGTTGTAGCGGTGCGATGTAGTTGCTTGCCTTTTTTCTTTTCTTATGGCACAAGTTGCATTAATTACTGGAGCTTCTTCTGGAATTGGTAGGTCAATAGCCGAACATCTTTCTAATAAAGGTTTTATTGTTTATGGAACGGCTCGTGTACCAGAAAATTACCCAAACCCCAAAGACTATTCCTTAATTTCCTTAGATGTTACCGATTTGAAAAGTATCAGGCAATGTGTGCAGGAACTGATAGACAAAGAGGGTAGAATAGATGTGTTAATTAACAATGCGGGAAGAGGTATGACTGGTCCTGTTGAAGAGACCGATATAAGACAGGTTAAAGCCCTTTATGACACCAATTATTTTGGCCCTGTTGCCATGATTCAAGAGGTCTTGCCATTCATGAGAAAACAAAAAGGAGGTACTATTATTAATGTAACGTCTATTGCTGGATATATGGGATTGCCTTATAGAGCACATTATTCCTCTGTAAAATCTGCGCTTTCCATTCTTACTGAAGGTATTCGGTTAGAGGTAAAACCTTTCGGTGTATCGGTGTATTCATTGGCTCCTGGCGATTTTGCAACCGATATTGCCAGCCGACGATTTAATACGGAGTTATCAAAAGATTCTGCTTATCAAAATACCTACAAACAGCAATTAGAACTCTTTGATGAGCATGTAGAAACAGCAATGGACCCCATCGAAGTTGCCCTCAAAATAGAAGAAATCATTACAAATAAACCGAAGCGAATACACTTTTTAGTTGCGAATAAATTGCAGCGATTATCGGTATTTTTGTTGAAGAAAGTATTGAGTCAAACACAATACGAAAAACTACTAGCTAACCATTACAATTTATAGTCATGAAATTTTTTATCGACACTGCAAATCTCGATCAAATTCGTGAGGCCCAAGATTTAGGCATCATTGATGGAGTAACGACCAACCCTTCACTAATGGCCAAAGAGGGTATCTCTGGTGAATCGGCTATTTTAGATCACTATAAAGCTATTTGCGAAATTGTTGATGGGGATGTGTCAGCAGAGGTTATCTCAACTGACTTTGAAGGTATGGTTCGTGAAGGAGAGATTCTAGCAGACCTACATCCGCAAATTGTGGTAAAAGTACCTATGATCAAAGAAGGTCTTAAAGCGATTACGTACTTCTCTCAAAATGGAATAAGAACGAACTGTACTCTTATTTTTTCAGTAGGTCAGGCATTGTTAGCTGCTAAGGCTGGTGCATCATATGTCTCGCCTTTTATCGGTAGGCTTGATGATATCTCTACCGATGGTCTTCGTCTTATTGAGGACATTCGAAATATCTATGATAACTATGATTTTGAGACAGAAATTTTAGCAGCATCGGTTCGTCATCCTATGCATATTGTAGAATGTGCCCAAATTGGTGCAGATGTAATGACTGGGCCTTTATCAGCGATGCTTGCACTTTTAAATCACCCACTTACCGACAAAGGTTTAGCCGCCTTTCTTGCAGATCACAAAAAATTAAACGGTTAATTCTTTATGCTTTCAGTTTCTAATCTTTCGGTTCAATTCGGAAAACGTGTATTATTTGATGAGGTAAATGTAACCTTTGCTCACGGCAATTGCTATGGTATTATTGGAGCAAACGGTGCAGGGAAGTCAACTTTTATGAAGATCCTTTCTAAAAAGCAAGACCCTACCTCAGGACACGTTCATCTGGAACCTGGTAAGCGGATGTCTGTTTTAGAGCAGAACCATAATGCTTGCGATGATTTTCCAGTATTGGAAACAGTGGTTAGAGGAAATAAAGAACTGTTTAATATTAAACAAGAAATTGATACTCTTTATGCAGATTATAGTGATGTAAACGCAGATCGAATAGGCGAACTACAGGTTCAATTTGAAGAAATGAACGGCTGGAATGCTGATTCAGAAGCGGCTGCTTTACTTTCCAATTTGGGGATCAAGGAGGATTTGCATTATCAATTGATGGCTGATATAGATCCTAAAATGAAAGTTAGAGTTTTGTTAGCTCAGGCGCTATTTGGGAATCCAGATGTACTTATCATGGATGAGCCTACTAACGACCTCGATTATGATACAATTAGCTGGCTTGAAGACTTTCTTGGAAATTATGAGAACACTGTACTAGTTGTATCGCATGATCGTCACTTTTTAGATGCCGTTTGTACCCATATTGCAGATATTGACTTCGGAAAGATCAATCTCTTTTCGGGTAACTACACCTTTTGGTATGAAAGTAGCCAGTTAGCGGCTCGTCAACGTGCACAACAAAACAAAAAAGCTGAAGAAAAAGCTAAAGAACTTCAAGAATTCATTCAACGATTTAGTGCGAACGTAGCAAAAAGTAAGCAAGCTACCTCAAGAAAGAAGATGCTTGATAAGTTGAAGGTGGAAGATATTAAGCCTTCGTCACGTCGTTACCCAGCAATTATATTCGATAGAGAACGTGAAGCAGGGGATCAAATTCTTCAAGTAGAGGGATTAAGGTCAGTATCTGAAGATGGTGCCGTGCTTTTTGATAAGATCGATTTGAACATGGTTAAAACCGATAAAATCGCACTTATTTCAAGAGATGCTCGCGCAACTACTGCGTTTTATCAAATTATATCGGGAGAGGAGACAGCAGCTTCTGGCACCTATTCTTGGGGAGTTACTACCACACAATCCTACTTGCCGGCAGATAATGACGCATATTTCAATGAAGCGGTAAGCTTAGTAGACTGGCTCCGTCAGTACGCAAAAACGGAAGAGGAACGCGAAGAAGTTCACCTAAGAGGCTTTCTTGGTAAAATGCTGTTTAGTGGAGAAGAAGCTTTGAAGAAATGCAATGTTCTTTCAGGTGGAGAAAAGGTTCGATGCATGCTTAGTAGAATGATGCTACTTCGAGCTAACGTTCTTATGCTTGATGAACCAACGAATCACCTCGATCTAGAGAGTATTACTGCTTTTAATAATTCGCTTAAACAATTTAAAGGAAACTTATTAGTCACTACTCATGACCATGAGTTTGCAAACACTGTGGCGAATCGAATTATTGAAATTACTCCAAAAGGAGTGATCGATAGATACATGACCTTTGATGACTATATGGAAAGCAAAGACATCAAAGCACTCAGAAATACCATGTATAGTTAAGCGTTAAAATACTTTGAGTTCCAAATAAAGGGGTTAAAGTTTTTGCCCATTGAAATACCGTAAAAGATCGTTAAGCCAACAACTCCTTTAAAGAAGAAAAAGAACAAGATCCAAAATTGAGCTGAACTGTCTTCTTTGGAGAACAATCCATCAGGCACAAGCATGGTGAGTAGATAGCTTACAAATAGCAAAGTGATTACTAATTCTACAGGACCTCTAAGTGGCCAGACTATTAATTTTCTAAAACCATTAAGATCATTACCCCATTGGTGAATTAAGGTGTAATAACCATTCCCGATAGGAGCGAATAGCAACGGATCGTCTTGGTTTTCTAATTTGAATAGCTTAGAAGGAGCTAAGATTTGAAGGTTCTTTATTTCGGTTTGATGCCTGTGTTCGAAATCTTGGATTTTTTGTAAGGCTTCTTTCGGCAGTGAAGGTTTAAAATACTTAAGAGGTAAGAATCTAAGCCTGTAGGTAGTTGCTATTTTACGAATACTGTCGATATGATATACTTCTCCGAGTTTTAACTGGTCAGCGTCAATTAAATTGATTGCACTGTAGTCAAGATTTTTTAAGCGAAATTCAAGAGTTGAATTTGCTTCTTTTTTTGTCGGATACTCAAATAGATTAGAGAAATCAATATTCTGATAGAACTGATGGTCTTTTTCTTTTTGAGATCTTAGTTTCTCTAAAAGGTTGAGTTTCGGAATCATAGTAATCTTTTTCTAGCTTTTCAAAATTACAATAACTCCAATAAAAAAGGAATTGTTTATCGTAATGAACAATCAAATTTTTCTTGAAGATTATTAACGATTCGTTCCATTGCCTTATCTACCTGCTTATCGGTTAGTGTTTTTTCAGGATCAGAAAGAATAAGACTAATACCATAAGACTTCTTACTAGAATCTAGTGATTTTCCTTTGTAGACATCAAACAAATTAACCTTTTTAAGTAATTTGCGCTCTGATTCAAAGCACACTTCTCTGATCTCACTAAAGAGAACACTATCATCGAGTAATAGCGCTAAATCTCTTCGTACCGCTGGATATCTTGCAATTGTAGTGTATAATTTCTCTCCTTCTTTTCGGTCTGATAAGCCAAGAACTGAATCCCAATAAATGATTGAGGCGAATACACTTTGATCAATATGATAATTCTCTAGATGACTTTCTTGAACAAGTCCTAATTTGGCTATAATTTGACCATTAGATTCAATAATCAATCCTTCTGCGAATAAAGAATGTTCCTTATTCAAAAGCGATTCTTGTAAATCATGAATACCTAACCGTCTTAGAAGTTCTAAAGTCACCGTCTTGATATCAAAAAAATTGGTAGCAGATCTCGTTTGCATCCAGTTTTCTGGGTATCTGTTGCCAGTAATCGCTAGAACAAGTTCTCGTTTTTCTTCAAGTTCTTTACCCTTTTTGGAATAGGTTTTACCAAATTCAAAGAACTTAATATCGCTTCGCTGTCGATTGAGATTGAAAGCTACGCTTTGAAGCGTCGTTCCTATCATATGATCTCTTAGTACCTCGAGTTCTTTGCTTAAAGGATTTTTTAACCCTACAGATTGCCCAGATTGATTACTAGAAAGCGGTACTAAGCTGTTGGTTAAAATTTCATTATACCCTAGACTGACGAGGAAATCAGCTATTCTGTTTTGGTTATGCAGGTTAGAAGAAGACTTAGAACGGTTTAGTGTACTCATTAGTTTTTGTGGAATCGGAATATGGTTGTAACCATAAACTCTTAGAATCTCTTCAACCACATCTATCTCTCTAGTAACATCGACGCGATATAGGGGTACGATCAGTCCCAGCCCGGATTCTGTTTCATTGAGAATTCTAAAATCTAAACTAACTAGAATCGATTTAATTTTTTCTCTCTCTATTTGATGCCCCAGAATGGTATTTAACTTCTCATAGTTCAAGAAAAGTTGAACCGATTCCTTCTCTTTAGGGTAGAAAGAGGACATCTCGCTTGAGATTACACCACCGGCAACCTCACGAATTAGGTTGGCTGCACGCTTTAGTGTTATTTCACAAAATTCGATATCGATACCTCGCTCAAACCTGAATGAAGCGTCTGTGTTTAATCCGTGTCTTTTTGCTGTTTTGCGAACACTCACAGCGTCAAAGTAGGCGCTTTCAAGAAAGATACTAGTTGTTGTATTACTTACTCCTGAGTGATATCCGCCAAAAACACCGGCGATACACATTGGTCTTTCATTGTCACAAATAACAAGGTCATCAGTATCTAACTCACGATCGACTTCATCTAAGCAAAGCAATTTTTCACCTTGTTTTGCTTTTCTGACCACTACTTTTGATCCTTTGATTTTTTCATAGTCAAAGGCGTGCAGCGGTTGACCAAGCCCATGAAGAATGAAGTTGGTAACATCTACAATGTTATTGATTGGATTTAATCCGATACTTTTTAAACGATCCTTTAACCAGGTCGGTGATTCTTTAACTTCAATTCCGCTAATTACTACCCCTAGATACCTAGGTGCTAATTCGTGTTCTTCAACTTCAATTTCAATCGGTGAAGTAGTATTTTCAACATGGAATGAAGAAACCGGTATGGTATTTAATGGAGGTTGGGTCTTTTCTAAAGCTAGGCCAGCTCTAAGATCTCGTGCCACCCCATAATGGCTCATGGCATCTGAACGATTCGGTGTCAAACCGATCTCATAGATATGGTCTTCATAGGTTTCAAATAAATTCGATAAAGGTATTCCGATTTCTGTATCCTCGGGTAGAACTAGGATGCCATCATGCGAGGTTCCTATCCCCATTTCATCCTCTGCACAAATCATCCCAAAGCTCTCTTCTCCTCGAATTTTACTCTTTTTTATTTTAAAGGGTTCCCCCTCTGTGGGATAAAGCAAGGTGCCTACAGTGGCTACCGGAACCTTTTGTCCTTCTGCGACGTTAGGCGCCCCACAAACGATTTGAACAACTTGATCACCAAGATTTACCTCAGTAACTTTAAGTCTATCAGCATTTGGGTGTTGCTTACAGCTTATTACTTCTCCAACGATAATCCCCTCGAGACCTCCCTTGATCGATTGATAAGAGGTTAGGCCCTCTACTTCAAGTCCTAGGTCAGTTAGTAGTTCTGATGTCTTAGAAGGACTTAAATCGAAATCTAAATAATCATTTAACCAGCGATGAGAAATATGCATAAATCGATTGACTTGAAATAAAGGCGTAAATATAAGACCTTCCTAGAAGTTAAAGTGCTTCCAAGCACCGGTTCTAGGAATTGGACAGTTGATTACCACAGTTTCTTTCGAAACAGGGTGGCTAAAACTTAAACTTTTAGCAAGCAAATCAATTCCGCTATCTGAATTGCTGCGTTTAGAGCCGTATTTAAGATCTCCCTTTATGGGCAAGCCTATCTTAGATAACTGAGATCTAATTTGGTGATGTCTACCCGTTTCTAATTCAATTTCGAGAAGGTGATAATGAGATGAGCTTACAAGTCTTTCTGCTGTTAATATGGCTTTTTTCGATCCGTTAACTTCTTTATCGTGTGCGTAGGATTTATTGTTTACTGGTTTTCTAAGCAGCCAGTGCTCCAGCCTGAACGAATCACTTTTTAATTCTCCGGACACGATGGCCCAGTATTTTTTAGTAGGTGTTCTATCTGCAAAAGCCTTATTCATTCTTGTGAGTGCTTTTGAAGTTTTAGCGAATAGCACAATTCCCTTAGTCGGACGATCAATGCGATGTATTACTCCAAGGTAAGCTTCTCCGGGCTTGTTGTATTTATCAACCAGATAACTTTTAATCAGCTCAGATAGGGGAGTGTCTCCGGTTTTATCAGACTGAACTAGAACCCCTGAAGGTTTATTTACAGCAATTAAGTGATTGTCTTCGAATAGAACTTCTAACACTAATATTGTTCGTTTTCGTTTGGGAAGTCTTTTGACTTAACATCGGACACATACTTTTCTAACGCTCCATTAATCTGCTCATCTAGATTTAAATAGCGTCTTAAAAATCGGGGACTAAACTCAATCGACATACCTAACATGTCATTAACAACTAGAACCTGACCATCAACGCCGTTTCCTGCACCTATACCTATGATTGGAATTTGAAGTTGATTTGCCACTTTTTTTGCAAGTGCTGCAGGGACCTTTTCTAAAACGATAGCAAAGCATCCAAGCTTTTCTAATAGTAAAGCATCACTTATGAGCTTTTCAGCTTCAGCATCTTCTTTTGCTCTTACGTTATAACTGCCAAATTGGTAAATGGATTGAGGGGTTAATCCAAGGTGACCCATGACTGGAATTCCTGCGCCAAGTATTCGTTTTAAAGAGTCTTTAATTTCTTCGCCACCTTCAATTTTTACTGCATGAGCACCACTTTCTTTCATAATCCGAATAGCAGATCGAAGCGCCTCTTTTGAATCGCTCTGATAGCTTCCGAACGGAATATCAACAACAATAAGAGCTCTTGAAACTCCGCGTACTACCGAAGATGCATGATAAATCATTTGATCTAGGGTGATAGGAAGGGTAGTTTCGTGTCCAGCAAATACATTGCTAGCAGAATCTCCGACGAGAATTACGTCAACCCCAGCTTTATCAACTAATTGCGCCATTGTAAAATCATAGGAGGTGAGCATAGAGATTTTCTCTGCTTGCTGCTTCATCTCTAAAAGAGACTTTACGGTTACTCGTTTAAATGTTTTTTTGGCTGTTGACATTTGAATGACTAATTTTCAACAAAGGTAAATGTAAATTATGATTGCTAATTATCGACTCCTTTTACTTACAGTATTATTGTCTTTTCATCAATTAAGCGCACAGCATCCCAAAGAGGTGATTGAGACTTTTTTTGAAGCATTTCATAAGAAAGACACTACTTCTCTTAAAGATTTTTTTACCATTGACGCGGGTTTAGTAAGTGTTCAAAACTCTTTAAGTGGTGTTAGAACTAAGGAAGAATCGGTTGAGGATTTTATTCAGGCTATAGGCGCTATACCCGATGATCTTTCTTTTGAAGAGCGTTTACTTAGCTTTAACGTTGTTGATGCCAGTGGAATGACTTTGGTTTTTACTCCTTATGAATTCTATGTTAACGGGAGTTTTTCTCATTGTGGTACTAATGTATTTACACTTGTAGAAAAGGAATCTAAATGGAAAATTTTGGCTTTGTACGATACTCGAAATAAGTCCTGTGAATTTAGCAATCAGACAAATTAACTCGTATGGCTAAACCGCCTTCGGACGTCTCTTTATACTTCGTAGACATGTCTTTAGCGGTATCCCACATGGTATCGATGATTTGGTCTAGACTAATTTTAGAATCTCCTGATTTTCTTCCCAATGCTAATTGAGTGGCATTAATTGCTTTTACAGCACCCATTGAGTTTCTCTCTATGCAAGGAATTTGAACTAATCCTCCGATTGGATCACAGGTTAGGCCAAGGTGGTGTTCCATAGCTATTTCTGCAGCACTAAGCGCCTGATCGGGTGTGCCTCCTAAAAGTTCAGTAAGTGCCGCTGCGGCCATTGCTGAGGAAACACCAATCTCTGCTTGACAACCACCCATAGCAGCTGAAAGTGTGGCATTCTTTTTAAACAGGGTTCCAATTTCTGCAGCAACAGCAAGGAACCGTTCGATTTCAGACGTACCCCCATCATGATTCTCAATAACTAGGTAATACATAAGTACTGCGGGAATGACTCCTGCGCTACCATTAGTTGGAGCGGTGACTACTCGTCCCATAGCTGCATTTACTTCATTCACAGCGATGGCAAAACAGCTTACCCATTGTAGAATTTGTCTAAATCGAACCCTCGAGTTTCTAATAGCTTCTATCCACTCTTCTGGTGTAGAATAGTTATAATTTTCAATAAGTTCCTTATTCATTTTCGCAGCTCGCCTTGTAACCTTTAAACCTCCAGGGAGTTCACCTGTAGTGTGGCAACCTTCATACATCGCCTCGAGCATAACTTGCCAGATCTCACCGAATCTTTTTTTAGTATAAGACTCACCGTACCTCTCGAACTCGTTCTCTAGAACGAGATCGCTAATGTTTTTTTGATTTTTCGAGCAATGATCTAATAAATCTTTACCTCTGTTTGAAGGGTATCGGTAACGATATTCAGGTTCCTTTTCATCTTCAAAAACTTGCTTGCTCACCACAAAGCCTCCACCCACTGAAAAATAAGTTGCATGTATACTCTCATTATTGGTTAGTAGTGCTTTTATGGTCATACCGTTAGCGTGTTCTTCAAGGGCTTTGCGATTAAAGACGATCTGCTTCTGTGGATCAAATAGGAGTTGAGATTCCCCGAATAAATAAAGTTGTTTTTCTTCGATAACCCGATTTAAAATTGTACGAAGTTTTAAGGTAGTATCCTTTTCGTAATCTGCGCCGCTTAAACCCAAGATCAATGCCTTGTCGGTGGCGTGTCCTTTACCGGTAAGCGATAAAGAACCATAAAGATGAATTTCGATAGATGTAATATCTGTAATTGCAATAATCTTGCGCTCTAATTCTTTCTTAAAAAGTTGACAGGCCCTCCAAGGGCCAAGGGTGTGAGAACTAGACGGGCCTATGCCAATACTTAACATTTCAAACGAGCTAATCGCACTCATATCGGTTAATTTGTGCTTAAAGTTAATTCAATTTATGACAGCTTGTCAGTCTTTTATTGATGGCATAAATCTTGACTTATTGAGGCAAAAACGAAACTATTTTCAGTTATGAGTAAAATTATAGGTATTGACCTCGGAACCACCAACTCTTGCGTTTCTGTAATGGAAGGGAATGACCCAGTGGTTATTCCCAACGCAGAAGGTAAAAGAACAACTCCGTCGATGATTGCTTTTGTAGAAGGAGGCGAAATCAAAGTAGGAGACCCTGCAAAAAGACAAGCAGTTACGAACCCGCACAAAACGATTTATTCAATTAAGCGATTTATGGGTAATAAATTCTCTGAATCACCAAAAGAGACAGAGCGTGTACCTTATAAAGTAGTTAAAGGTGATAACGATACTCCACGTGTTGAGATCGATGATCGCTTATATACTCCGCAAGAATTATCTGCAATGATTCTTCAAAAGATGAAGAAAACTGCCGAGGATTATTTAGGACAATCTGTTTCAAGAGCAGTTATTACTGTCCCTGCTTACTTTAATGATGCTCAGCGTCAGGCAACTAAAGAAGCTGGTGAAATTGCTGGATTAACGGTTGAGCGAATTATCAACGAGCCAACAGCTGCTTCGTTAGCCTATGGATTGGATAAAAAAGACAGTGATCAAAAAATCGTTGTATTTGACTTTGGGGGTGGAACGCACGATGTTTCTATTCTTGAGTTAGGGGATGGAGTATTCGAAGTTCTTGCAACAGATGGTGATACTCACCTAGGAGGGGATGACGTCGATCAAACTATTATTGACTGGCTAGCTGCTGAGTTTGAAGCTGAGGAAGGTATTGATCTTCGTAAAGATGCCATGGCTCTTCAGCGTTTAAGAGAAGCTGCTGAGAAAGCGAAAATTGAACTTTCATCTTCAGCCTCTACAGAGATTAACCTGCCTTACGTGACAGCTACGGCTTCAGGTCCAAAACACTTAGTGCGTTCACTTAGTCGCTCCAAGTTCGAGCAGTTGATTGCTGACCTAGTAGCTCGTACCATTAAGCCTTGTGAATCAGCGCTTAAATCTGCTGGTTTATCGAAGAGTGATATTGATGAAATTATCCTAGTTGGAGGATCAACACGTATCCCTGCAGTTCAAGAAGCTGTTGAAAAATTCTTTGGAAAGGCTCCTTCTAAAGGGGTGAACCCAGACGAAGTAGTAGCTGTTGGTGCTGCGATTCAAGGAGGTGTTTTAACAGGAGATGTTAAAGATGTACTTCTGTTAGATGTGACACCACTTTCGTTAGGTATTGAAACTATGGGAGGTGTTGCTACTCGGTTAATAGAATCAAACACTACGATTCCAACCAAAAAATCACAAGTGTTTTCTACGGCGGCAGATAACCAACCATCTGTAGAGATTCATGTGATTCAAGGAGAGCGCCCAATGGCGGCAGATAATAAAACTATCGGACGTTTCCATTTAGATGGTATTCCACCTGCACCTCGCGGTACGCCTCAAATTGAAGTGACTTTTGATATTGATGCCAATGGTATTATCAAAGTATCAGCTACGGATAAGGCAACAGGTAAGTCTCAGGACATTCGTATCGAAGCCTCTTCTGGATTAACACAAGAAGAAATTGACCGAATGAAAGCGGAAGCTGAAGCAAATGCAGAGGCGGATAAGAAGGTAAAAGAGTCAGCTGAAACTTTGAATGAGGCAGATCAAATGATCTTTCAGACTGAGAAACAATTATCTGAATTTGGAGAAAAATTATCTGAGGATAAGAAGAAGCCAATTCAAGATGCTTTAGATGAACTGAAGAAAGCATTTGAAACTAAGGAGTTAGAAGCAATAAAACCTGCTCTAGATAAGATCAATGAGGCATGGAAAAATGCTTCTGAAGAAATGTATAAGGCACAGGCAGAATCTGGTGGAGCTCAAGCAGGACCAGACTCTAATCCTAATGCTTCTTCGGGAGATTCAAATACTGATTCGGTAGAAGATGTTGATTTCGAAGAAGTGAAGTAATTCACCGATTTGAAAAATTAATAAAAAGGCTGCGAATTTTTTTCGTGGCCTTTTCTTTTAAAAGAAAATCACATTATATTTGCCACCCATTAGGAGAGATGGCAGAGTGGTCGAATGCGGCGGTCTTGAAAACCGTTGAGGGTCACACCTCCGGGGGTTCGAATCCCTCTCTCTCCGCAAGAGTAAAGCCCAACACGCAGTGTTGGGCTTTTTCATTGAGACCCATTCGAACACAGGTTCGAGATGGGGAGCCAGGAGACAAGGTAATTGTTCCTCCGCCGAATAACCTAGAAGAAATGGACGCTAGAATTGCTGATACTAGTTGCGAGAAGATTGACTTTTACCTTGCTAAAAAACAATTGTAGTCTTTCTTTTATTAGAAAATCAAAAAAGGGGTGGTTTTAAACCACCCCTTTTTATTTTTGCAGCATTAAACTTTCAGATGAAAAAATTATTTACCCTTTTATTTTTGTTAAGTATATCGTGGGGATTCGCACAAAACATACTTGATACATCAGCGTTTGCCCATAAACTCGATAGTATTTGGTATCTAGAATCGAAACTTAGTTTGAATTACTTTGAAGGCAACCAGAGCTTATTTGTAGGAGCAACAGATATCGTAGCAGGCCATAGTTTAGGGCATTCTTCTGCAATTTGGTTTATAGGAGGATTCAACACTGTAAGCTCAGAAGGGACATCAATTCGTTCGTCAACCTACGGTCATTTGAGATACAACAAGACGATCTCGAAAAGAACTACGTTGAACACCTATTTTCAGTTTCAGTCGAATAATGTTTTAGATCTGCAGGCAAGGTATCTGATCGGAGTTAATGCTACTTTAGATGCCAAGGATACCAGAGATTTTTTATCCGTTGGTATTTTTTATGAGCGAGAGGAATTCACGATCGACCCTTCGACAACTATTTTTCGTGGAAATGTCATGGGATCACTGCAGCTTGCAGATAGGCAACTGAAGAGTGCACTAGTACTCTATTATCAACCAAGCCTTCAGTCAATGAGGGACTTTAGGGTATTAGCAAACCTAAATTCTAAGGTGCCTGTATCAGATAGAATGTCTGTAGGATTAGATATCGCAACACGATTTGATAATCTACCCAATACCGATCTCAGGTCATTTGACCTAAATACCTTATTTACACTCTCCTACAAGATCAAATAAAAAAGGCTAAGAATTTTCATTCCTAGCCTTAAATAATGACTCACAACTTTGTTTAGTTGATTATAGCTTGTAGCCCTTTTTGAGAGTCAACAATTGCATCTAAAGGAGCTTGATTTCCTGTGTTATCTTGTTCTGCTAGGTAGTATTTCATACCTGCATGGTCTGCATGTTTAAAGATCGCTTTAAAATCAATCTCTCCTTTTCCAACAGCTGCCATATTTCCATCTGCGTCTCTATCTTTTACGTGAAAAGCTTTGAATCGTCCAGGGTATTTTCCGAAATACTCAATAGGGTCAACCCCTGCAACCGTTGCCCAAAATAAATCGATTTGAAAGTTTACGTGTTCAGGATTAGTCTCGGATAAAATACGATCAACCATAGTAACTCCATCCGGATCTGCTTTAAATTCAAAGTCGTGATTGTGATAAAGTAATTGGATGCCAGCATGGCTAGCTTTTTCTCCTACAACCGATAAAAATTTAATAAGCGTCTCAGTGTTTCCATTCATTCCCATGGCATGAGTCTCGAAATCATAAGTAAACATTCCCATCGGTGGCACAGGAACAACGATGTATTCGAAGCCTGCCTCAATGGCATCTGCAATCTGTTGATCTGCATTCTCGTAACTGATTGATCCTTGGTGTGAGCTTTTAGGTTCTAAGCCTAATTCGATTAAATAATTTTTGAATTCTGTAGGAGGTATCCCGTAATAGGTGCCATTATCGTATCCGGCGGCTTCAATATATTGATACCCTGCATCGGCAACTGCTTTTAGGGTGCCTTTAGGGTCCTTGCTCATCTCGTCGCGCACAGTGTATAGGGCAAGACCGCCTACACCACTTTCCGTACTTTCCATTTTATTTTCAGTTTTAGAGCCACAGCTGGCTAATGACAATAAGCCTAAAAAGGCATAAACTATTCTCATTTCTGTTTCAGGTTAATTTTCGTTTCAATATAGAAATTAAATATTCATGGGATGAATTAGGTTTGTTAAAATATCGAGTATAGCGGTATCTTTGCCGCCATGGAAGAGCAGCTCATTTGGATATTAATGGTAGTGGTTGGTTTTGTAGCAGGATTCATTAATACAATTGCGGGAGGAGCTTCGATATTAACGCTTCCAGCTATGATTTTAATTGGGTTAGATCCGACGGTTGCCAATGGAACTAACCGCTTAGGAATAGCGATTTCCGCCTTTTCAGCCAGTGCGGGTTATAAGAGTAAAAAAATCAACACCTTTCCTTTTAGTATTTATCTAGGTTTATCTGCAACCATTGGCTCGGTTATAGGAGCCATGATTGCAATAGATTTTGAAAAAGGAATGTTTAACAGGGTACTTGCGGTTATTATGATCATCATCGTTTTACTGATGATATTTAAACCAAAAATGGATGTTACCGATATTGCCGAACAACTGAGCGGAAAGCGCTTATGGATATCAATCGCAGCTTTCTTTGTGTTTGGGATTTATGGCGGGTTTATTAATGCCGGTATGGGACTAATCATGATGATTTGGTTGAACTATTTTAACAAAATGGATTTGATCAGAACGAACGCTACGAAAGTACTAGTCGCTGGCATTTATACGGTTGCAGCCATCGTCGTCTTTTTAGTAAATGACTTGATTGATTGGAAAATAGGTCTTCTACTTGCCTTTGGTAATATGGTCGGAGGTTGGATCTCGGCTCGTCTTTCGGTCAAAAAAGGAGAGGGGCTTGTAAAAGCCGGAATGATAGTTATGGTAATTATAATGGCGATTAAACTCTGGTTTTTTTAATACCCGATCACTCCATCGATTTCAATTCCGTAACCTGCTAATCCCACTCTATTTTGAAGGTCTGAATTGGTCATTAAACGAATGGCAGTCAGATTTAAGTCGTTTAAGATTTGAGCTCCTATCCCAAAATCTTTTTCATCCATTTTTATTCCAGATTCGCTGTTTTCTTTGGCATTAGATAATGATCTAAAACGGCTCAACAACCCACTATTACTTAATCTATGGTTGATGAAGATAATGGCAGCTTTATCCTCCTTTTTTACTGCACTAAAAACATTTTCTAGCCCATTATCTTTTGAAGCAGTGAGAAACTCCACTAAACCATCGGTTAAACGTTGGGGTTGAATTCTAACTGTTACAGTCTCACCCTTTTGCCATTTCCCCTTTGTAAATGCCAGATGAATTTGATCATTGGTAGTTTGACGATAAGCGTTTAGTTGAAACGCACCAAAGCGAGTTTCAATGGTTTCTGAAAATTCTTTTTCGATGAGACGATCATTTTGCATACGATAGGCGACTAGAGACTCGATACTCACCATTTTTAAATTAAATCGAGAACGAACAGCTAATAAATTATTGAAACGAGCCATGGTTCCATCTTCATTCATGATTTCGACAATCACACCTGCCTCTTTTAGACCTGCCAGTTTAGCAAAGTCTACGGCAGCTTCTGTATGACCGGTGCGCCTTAGTACACCACCCTCCTTAGCAATTAAAGGAAAAATATGTCCAGGGCGCGTTAGGTCGTGCGGTTTAGTTTCCTGCTCGGTTAATGCGAGTATAGTTTTTGCTCTGTCTTCTGCAGAAATACCTGTTGTTACTCCATTTCCTCTAAGGTCGACAGATACGGTAAAAGCCGTTTTCAAGGGGTCTGTGTTGTCATTCACCATTCGAGAAAGACCTAGTTCAGTACAACGTTTTTCTGTAAGAGGAGCACAGATTAATCCACGCCCGTACTTTGCCATAAAGTTGATATGCTCTGGAGTAACCTTCTCAGCAGCCATTAAGAAATCGCCTTCGTTCTCGCGATTTTCATCATCTACAACAATGATGATTTCTCCGTTTTTAACGGCTTCGATGGCACTCTCAATAGAATCTAACTCTTGATGCATAATAAAGCTTAGCAATTATTTATTAAAGCCCTTAATAAGGCGAGTAATTGATTTAAAAATATTTAAGTTGATGGCTATAAGTCCTCGATCTAATAAGGCTAATCGACTTAAATAAAAAGCAATAGGTAACATGACAAAGGTAGAAAACCATGCGCCGATAATAGGATGTATATTTCCTCTTTTTGCATAGTTTTCTGCAAAAACACCCAAGAAATGATAGCTTAAAAAGAAAATGATAGCAGTCACCATTGGAAGTCCTAAACCTCCTTTTCTGATAAGTGCACCCATAGGAGCTCCGATAAAAAACAGTAGAATACAAGAAAGGGCTAAAGCGAACTTTTTATGTAGCTGTATGATGTGTCTATTGTAAAATTCAAAACGTTTACCCATCTCAGATCCTTTCTGAGCCACGGTGATTTTTAGACCGGCTAAATTATTTCTAGCAGACTTTAAAGCTTGTGAACGTTGCCAAGAAGGAATAAGTCTTAAAATGCTATCCTTCGGCGTGCTAAGCTTAGCGAAAAAAATACTATCAGGATCAGTGGATTTAGGCCCTTCTTTAGCACGTAGTTCTAGAGCTTTACTTTTTTCGGCTGTTGATCTAAGAAACTCATTAGCTCCTACATCTAAAGCCCCAATTCGGGTAAGCGTATTTTCGGTAAATGCTTCAATTTGTTCATTGTTATTGATACGTAATGAATCTATATCGCTCAACAACTGACTCATAGGCTTCATCTTGTCCGTTGTTATAGATGACTCTTTATCTAAATCAACCTCATTAAGACTAGATAAATCAATGTACTTGATATAGGTGTCAAAATTAGCTCTCGCAAAGGGATGATTCTCTCGGTCCTTTGCTTTGGAGGGTAAAATTTCCTCGTAATAATATCCGTCGTACAGTACGAGTTCTAACAGATTAGAATTCTCATTGCTGATAAATTCTCCTGAGGTAGCGCTTATTACTACTGTATTTTGTTGATTTTCAGATTTTTGATGAATCAACACATCTTTTAATAAACGATCATTATCACCATACTTTTGACCAACCTTTATGGTCATATCTGTATTTTCAATATCAGTGAAGATACCCTCTGCAATAGCTGCAGATGGTTTTACTTGAGCAATATTTCTCCTTAAATTGAATATTTTCTGCTCTGAGGCAGGGATGATATTATTTGCTACAAAGAAGGTTGCAATTGCCAGTACAATCGAAAAAATTAAAGTACTTCGCATAGCTCTGAAAAGCGATATCCCGGATGCTTTTATAGCGGCGAATTCATAATATTCGGCTAAAGAACCATAGGTTAGTATTGAGGTTAGTAACACAGCAAGGGGCATCACATCGTCTACGATGGTAGGGAGGTAATAGATTAGAAATTTACCGATGATGGTGATGTCTAAATCTTTACCTGCCAATTCATCGATGAATAACCAAATTGCTTGAAAAATAAAAATGAAAAGAACGATAGCGAAGGCACTAAAGAAGGTAGAAGCAAAGCGCTTAAGTAAATAACTATCGAGTATTCGCATGCTGGGGTTTAATCTTCGATGAAGTAGAAGCCTAATCCTTCGTAATAAGCTCTGTCAAAACTAGTTTTTGAGGGCATTTTCGTCGTTAGTTCTTCGTAAAATTCTACAACTAGTATCGTTTGTGTTTCGTTAAGACCGATCTGCGATAGGCTAATTAACTGGTCGGTATTTAAGTCTACTTGAGCAATAATTTCAGAAATCTCAGATGAACTATCAATGGGAAACAATTGTATAAAGGCTTGATTTTCTGAAGTTACCTCCTTTAACTCGATTCGATACCCATCCTTGTAAAAACTAAAGAGACTTGAAGGATCTAGTCCTCCTTCATTGTTAGAACTATAGGTGCTAATCATTACCTCTTCGTTATCTGGAATGATGGTGTAAGTTTTTTCACCATCAAATAATTGAGTGGTTCCAAAAAGCGTAAGGTGGTATTGAATACCCGATAAATAAAGCTCTCCCTCCGTAGTTTGATTAACCCCGGCTTCTTTATTTTGAAGGCGATAAGAGAAACTGATTTGGACAGCAGGGGCCTCAGAAACACGCTTATAAACACGGTCTAGGTACTGTTCACCGCTATTTTGAGCTTTTGTCATACTACTAAAGATGAGTAGAGTGAAAGTAATGATCTGAACCGCTATTTTCATTTAGGTGTTTTGTTTTTCATTATCAAAATACTGCTGAAGACTTATGGTGTCTTTGAAAAGTACTTGACGGGCTTTTGAACCTTCAAAAGGCCCAACAATGCCCGCTGCTTCAAGTTGGTCTATGATTCTTCCTGCTCGATTGTAACCAATCTTCATTTTTCTTTGAATGAGTGAAGTCGAACCTTGTTGAGATTGTACAACGATTTCAGCTGCTTCTTTAAAGAGTGCATCTCGCTCAGAGATATCATCCACTAAAGAACTTTCTGAAGAATCTTCATCGTATTCGGGAAGTAGGTGAGCGCTCGCATAGGCTCTTTGACTGCCAATGTAAGAGGTGATTTCTTCTACTTCAGGGGTATCAACAAAAGCACATTGGAGTCGAACCATTTCACTTCCTTGAGTATATAGCATGTCTCCACGACCAATGAGCTGATCCGCTCCTGATCCGTCTAAAATAGTTCTCGAATCAATTTTTGAAGTTACACGAAATGCTAATCGCGCCGGGAAGTTAGCTTTTATGATTCCTGTGATTACATTCACTGAAGGGCGCTGTGTAGCTATAATTAGGTGAATTCCGATGGCTCGTGCTAGCTGGGCGAGTCTAGCGATTGGGGTTTCTACCTCTTTTCCGGCGGTCATAATAAGGTCTGCAAACTCATCGATGACTAAAACGATGTAGGGGAGATAACGGTGACCGTCGTTGGGGTTTAATTTGCGTTTTACAAACTTGGCATTGTATTCTTTGATGTTACGAACCATCGCATTTTTAAGCAGATCGTAACGGTCATCCATTTCAATACAAAGTGAATTCAATGTGTTGATTACTTTTTTAGTATCGGTAATGATAGCCTCCTCACTTCCGGGTAATTTTGCTAGAAAGTGTCGCTCAATCTTATTGTAAAGTGTTAACTCTACCTTTTTAGGATCAACAAGTACAAATTTCAGTTCTGCCGGATGCTTTTTGTATAGAAGCGAGGTAATAACGGCGTTTAATCCTACTGATTTCCCTTGACCAGTGGCACCCGCCATCAGCATGTGTGGCATTTTTGCTAGATCCACAACAAAGGTTTCATTTGAAATGGTCTTACCAAATGCAATCGGTAAGTCAAAGTTAGTCGAGCTAAATTTCTTTGACCCAATAACCGATCTCATACTTACAACGCTTGGGTTTTTATTAGGTACTTCTATACCTATAGTTCCCTTCCCGGGTATTGGGGCGATGATTCGAATACCTAAAGCAGAAAGAGATAGTGCAATATCATCTTCAAGATTTTTAATCTTTGAAATACGAATACCGGCTTGAGGGACAATTTCATACAAGGTAACCGTTGGGCCTACGGTTGCCGTAATTCGCTCAATAGCTATATTGTAATTATTAAGGGTCTCTACGATACGATCTTTATTAGCCGCTAGTTCTTCTTTATCTACAGAAATCTGGTGGTTGCTTGAGCCGTGGTCCTCTAATAAATCAAGATGAGGCGCTTTATATTGTGAAAGCTCAAGCGTAGGATCAAACTCACCAAAGTCATCCACTAATTTCTTTGCTTTATCTGCAATCTCATCATCGTAACTTTTAGGAGTTTCAGCTACTTCAAAGTCTACCTCTTTGGCTTCTGAATTCTTCTCCTTTGCGGTTATATCTAAAACCTCCTCTTTGACTATTTCTTCTTGTTCGACCTCGTTATCATCAGACTCTTCTAATGGATCTTCAAGGGAAAAGGCAGCAGTATTTTCCTGAAGAATAGGTGGGGCAAGGGTAGACTCATCCTCTTCAATAGGTTTTACCTTTTCTGGTGATGATTTTTTCTTTGGTTTTAATTTTTGTCGTTTTGGAAATTTGAAGCTAGGAAGTCTAATCCCTTTTGGTAAGCTAGGATAGAAGCTCAACTGCAATACAAGTCCGGTTACTAATCCGAAGAGTAAAACAAATAAAATACCAATCTCTCCGATGTGAAAACTAAGCCATTCAAAGGTCTCGAACCCAGAAACACCAGTGAACAAACTTTCTTCACTCGCCGCGAAATTGAAAGCGATTGAAGTCCAAATCATCCAATACCAAGCACGACTTAAATACTTTAATAATGGACGTAGTGCTAGATTGAAAAACAAGTAAAAACCAATAACGGCGATCGATAACGGTAGAATGGTGGAGGAAATACCAAAGGTTTTGTAAACAAGTGCATAACCAATGGCTATACCTAAACGATTAAAAAGAGTTTTTGGAGTATCAGTTAGATCACTATACGACCCAATCAGGCTTACATCAGTTTGCCAATTAGAGAAAAAGCTAAGACAGGCAATTGCTGCAAGGATCCCAAAGAAAAAAAGAAATGCCCCGAAAAAAATACGGTACTTTACTTTATTCTTGTCGACAGTTTTACTCCCCATGTTATGCTCTTAACTGTTTAATCTTGATATTTAAAGCCGCAAAGATTAGTGTTACAAAAGGGCTTACATAATTAAATACTGCAAAGATAAAGTATTCGAACACGGGAACGCCAAGAACTGAACTATGGTAGGCACCACAAGTATTCCATGGAATTAGTGCTGAAGTTACTGTACCTGAATCTTCGAGAGTTCTACTTAAATTTTCAGGAGCTAAACCACGGTCTTTATAGGCCTTTGAAAACATTTTTCCAGGAACAACGATAGCTAAATATTGATCAGATGCGGTTAAATTAATAGCTAGACAACTGGCAACAGTAGAGGCAAATAATCCAAAAGTAGATTGTGCTAATGAAAGTAACGATTGAGTGATTCGATTAAGTGCACCTATAGCTTCCATAACGCCTCCAAATACCATTGCACAAACAATTAGCCAAATGGTTCCTAGCATTCCAGCCATTCCGCCAGAATTAAATAAATCATTAAGGGCTTCGTTGCTTGTACTTATTGAAACGTCAGTAGTAAAGGCGGTTAACATCCCTTTATAACCATTTTCGAGGTTTAGTGAATTTGCTCCGGTAATTGAGGCTACAAGACTAGGTTGAAAAATTAAAGCAACAACACCACCTAATAGGGTGCCCGCAAGAAGTGCGATAAGGGGTGGAGTCTTTTTAACAATCATAACCACTACCAAAACAGGAACAATAAACAGAATCGGACTGATAAAGAAACGTTCTTCAATGGCCGCATTTAGGGATGCGGTTTCAACTGTACCATTAACCTCTAGGCCCAAGCTTAAAACGATAAAAACGATCAGCGTAATCGCTATTGATGGTATCGTTGTGTAGGTCATATAACGAATATGACTGAATAGTTCTCCGCCTGCCATTACAGGAGCTAAATTGGTGGTATCGCTTAAAGGGGACATTTTATCTCCAAAATAAGCGCCTGAAATAATTGCCCCAGCGGTCATGCCTACAGGAACACCCATTGCATTACCTATACCAATCAGTGCGATTCCTACCGTAGCAGAAGTAGTCCAAGAGCTACCTGTAGCCACCGATATTAAGGCAGAAATAACCACACTAGCTGCTAAAAAGACCGTCGGATTAAGAATTTTTATTCCATAAAAAATCATACTCGGAATGATTCCACTGATTAACCAAGAACCCGAAAGTGCTCCTACCATTAGTAATATGAGTAATGATCCTGAAGTTGATTTTAAATTATTAGAGACCGCATCCATCATATCCTCGTAGGAAACCTTCTGGTAGAACCCAACAAGTGCTGCTAGAAAACCTCCAACGAGTAAAATAAATTGATTTGAACCGTCTAAGCTTGCGTCTCCAAAGTAAAACACGTTGATTCCCAATAGGATAACTAACAATAATAGAGGAGTTAAGGCTAAGGTTAGACTGATAGGTTGGGTAAACTTCATTCAAAGGATTTATAAGTTCTTACGATATTACAACATTAACCAAGTAATGTCCAAAATCTATCCAATTTTCGGTAATTTTGCTAGGTTAAAATTTTGAAAAAATAGAATGAAAACGTTTGATTTAGTAGTTATTGGTTCAGGTCCTGGAGGGTATGTTTCTGCTATCCGTGCAGCGCAATTAGGTTTAAAAACTGCCATTGTTGAGAAGGACAATACCCTAGGTGGTACTTGCTTAAATGTTGGATGTATCCCGTCCAAAGCTCTACTAGATTCTTCACACAGATACGAAGAGGCTGTTCACGAATTTGAAAACCACGGTATACAAATTTCAGGTGGTGTTAGCTTTGATTTTCCAAAGATGATTGAGAGAAAACAATCAGTGGTTGATCAAACCGTTAAAGGAATCGAATATTTGATGGACAAAAACCAAATCGAAGTGATCAGAGGTTTGGGGAGTTTTAAAGATTCAAAAACACTTGAGGTTTCTGGAGATGAGGGAACGATTGAAGTTACCGCCTCTAAGTTTATTATCGCGACAGGTTCTAAGCCAGGTAATTTGCCTTTCATTGAACTCGATAAGGATCGTATTATTACCTCAACAGAAGCTTTATCCCTTTCAGAGGTTCCAAAACATCTTCTAGTTATTGGAGGTGGGGTAATTGGTCTCGAACTTGGTCAAGTATACCGAAGATTAGGAGCTGAGGTTAGTGTTATCGAATATGCTGATCGTATCATTCCTACTATGGATACTGCTCTTTCGAAGGAACTGACTAAGGTTATGAAAAAGCAAGGCGTTAAATTCTATGTATCACACAAAGTTTCAAGCGTCACTAGAGAAGGAAATCAGGTCATCGTTAAGGCGACAGATAAGAAAGATCAAGAAGTTGTTTTTGAAGGTGATTACGCACTTGTGTCTGTAGGTCGTGTTCCAAATACTAAAGGGTTAGGACTAGAAAACACTCAGATAGAAAAAGACCAAAGAGGTAGAATAATTACTAACGAACAGTTACAAACGAAAGAGTCTCATATTTACGCTATTGGAGATGTTGTAGCCGGGGCAATGCTAGCTCATAAGGCCGAAGAGGAGGGTGTTTTTGCTGCAGAAGTAATTGCCGGACAAAAACCACACATCAACTACAACCTAATCCCAGGTGTGGTATATACTTGGCCAGAAGTAGCAGCTGTAGGTCGTACCGAAGAGCAGTTAAAAGCAGATGGTGTAGCCTACAAAGCGGGAAGCTTCCCGATGCGTGCATTAGGCCGTTCAAGAGCTAGTGGGGATATTGATGGATTCGTTAAAATACTAGCGGATGCATCCACAGACGAAGTGTTAGGAGTACACATGATTGGTGCTAGATGTGCCGATTTAATTTCAGAGGCTGTAACAGCCATGGAGTTTAGAGCCTCTGCTGAGGATATTGCAAGAATGTCTCATGCCCATCCAACTTATTCAGAAGCCATTAAAGAAGCAGCGCTAGCCGCCACCGAAAATAGAGCCTTACATTCCTAATATTTGAAGTTACTTGCTCAATTTCTCGAACAAAATGCTGGGCTTGAGCAAGCCAAAATCTTACTTGCCTTTAGCTCAGGACTCGATAGTCGAGTCCTGGCTGATTTACTTTACTCGGCTAAGATTGAATTTCAAATTGCCCATGTCAATTATCAATTAAGAGGAGACGACAGTGAACTAGATGCTGTGTTTGCTCGAGATTGCGCATCACGGTATAACGTTCCTTTTCATTATCTAGAAGCTCCCATCAATAAAGGACCTGGTATTCAAGAAAAGGCGCGTTCGATTCGATACGAGTGGTTTCAATCTCTTCTTAGCGAAAATCAACTAAGTCATATTGCAATTGCACATCATTTAGATGATGCCATTGAAACAGGACTTATTAATTGGTTCAGAGGAATGCATTTAATGCAGTTTAAGAGCCTCTCTAATCAAGACTTAATAACTAGACCGCTTATTACTTTTTGCAAAAACGATCTACTGCTATACGCTAAAGAAAATGGATTAAAATGGAGAGAAGATGTTTCTAATCAGTCTAATGATTATTTACGTAATATTCTGAGAAATCAGGTGATTACCGCTGTAGAGGCAAATCTCCCAGATGTTCGTGAACGGTTAAAGTATTCCATGAGTTCACTAAATAATTCTTATCTATTATTAGAAGATTACCGTAATCTTTTATGGAATGATATTGCAAAGCATAATAAAGATGAAATTTGGTTTCTAGATATTCTTAAATTGAGAGAACTTCAACCGAACAAGGCCTATTTAGAACTATTGTTTTCACCTTACGGAACGGTTGATACAGCAGCTCTGACCCGTCTTTTTGATGCCGAGAATGGAAAGCTTATCACCTTGGGTAATTATACATTATTCAAATTTGATAGCGATTTAATCTTCGTTAATTTGAGTCTTCTCACCGGTTACAACAACTTAGAGATTGTAAAGAATTCGAATCGAAAAGAAACCGAATTAGATCACAATGAAATTTTGATTAATGGATCAGCCGTTAAACATTCGCTGCAGCTGAGACTTTGGAATTCTGAGGATTCTATTAAGTTAGAAAAAGGAGGTACGAAGAAAGTTTCTAAGCTTCTGCGGGATCTTAAGATCAATCCCGTAGACAAAAAAAGAATTGCAGTCATCAAGGATGGTGAGGAGACAATGTCTGTCGTTGGTCATTATCTACACCCAGATTACCTACCGTTAGATAAGGATCCTTTAAATTGGCTTATCAGATGTTATTAAGAGTTGTTTTTTATTTCTGTACCCTTATTCAAGGGATTGGGCTAGGTACTATCAGTACTGATGACGTAGTTATTTGGGATACTAAAGTAGAACGCACAGCGGAGGGTACCTATAGATTGTTCTTTGAGGCCAATATCAAGGAAGGATGGTATGTCTTTTCTCAACATTCGCCAGAAGGTGGAAGTCAGCCAGCTTTTTTTGAGTTCGAAAACTCTAAAAATTTCGAACGAATAGGAGAGGTCGTTGAGTCTGAGTCTATTCCTAGTTACAATGAAGTTTTTGATGTTACCGAATTAATATTTAGACAAAAAGCTTCATTCTATCAAGATATTAAGCTTTTAAACCCTGGTGCAGTCGTTCATATCACTTTGTATTATCAAGTATGTCAAACTGTATGCATAGCAGCTACAGAAACCTTTATTTTTGAACTTGGCGATGTAATCCTCTCTCAAACCAATTTTATTGAGGTAAATAGATCGGTAGATGAACTTAGGGTTCCTTTAAAAAATATAGATCGATTACCCGCTACGATAGTTCAAGCAAAGAGCAATAGTTTCTCTGCTTGGTGGATCGGATTTATTGGAGGTCTGATTGCTTTATTAACGCCTTGTGTCTTTCCCTTAATTCCTCTAACCACTTCTTATTTTAGTGCAGCTAAAAGTCGTAACCATGCCTTCTTTTATGGATTAGGGATTGTATTTATTTACACCTCATTAGGATTTCCATTTCTTTTGGGTTGGTCGAAAGATGGTCAAATTTTCAACGAATTAGCTTCTAATCTTTGGGTAAACTTAATACTGTTTATTGTACTCATTGGTTTCGCATTTTCATTTATCTCGGGTAAAGAAATTCAACTTCCGCAATCTTGGATGCAAAAGGTAGATGAACAGGCAAATAATTCTAAAGGTATACTGGCTATTCTATTTATGGCTTTAACCTTAGTATTAGTGTCTTTTTCATGTACGGGTCCAATTTTAGGTGCTGCCTTGGGCACCTTACTTACTGGCAATGGATCTGACCTTGGAGTTAACCTAACGCTTGTATTTAACGGTTTTGGATTTGGACTTGGGATTCCTTTTACTCTTGCTGCTTATTTTCCATCAGTTCTGAAAAAATTACCTAAGGCTGGTGAATGGATGAAGGAATTAAAAGTAGGTCTTGGAGTCCTCGAGGCTTTTCTAGCGTTTAAATTCTTATCTAATGCCGATCTTATAGGAAAGTGGGGAATCTTCAAGCTTGAATATATGCTTAGTATTTGGATGTTACTAGGTTTAGGTTTACTCGGTTATTACCTAATCCGCTTTATTCAAGACAAAGCTATTGGAGTAGTTAGGGGAGTGTTTTCTATCATAAGTATTTATTTTCTCGTGCTGATTGTTTCTGGATTTTCATCCATCTCAAATCTTGGTTTTTTAAGTGCCTTTGCTCCACCTTCGTATTACAATCTGCAATTTGAAGAAGATGCGGGTTGCCCATTAGGGCTTAATTGTTTTCACGATTTAGAATCAGGAATTGAAGAGGCTAAAGCCAAAGAGAAACCTATTCTGCTCGATTTTACCGGATATTCTTGTGTTAACTGTCGAAAGATGGAATCAGAAGTCTGGTCAGACCCTGAAATTTACGAGTTGTTGGCTAAGAAATTTGTTATCATTAGCTTGTATGTAGATGATCGTGAAAAGTTAAACGATAATAGAGCAGGAACTTATCTTTTATCTAATGGTGGAACTAAAGAAGTGAAAACCATAGGTCAATACTACTCGCTTTTTCAAGGGGTTAATTTTAAGGTGATATCTCAGCCCTATTATGTACCTATCAGTTCGAACTTTGACATTTTAAATACACCGGTTCAAATGACTTCAGTTGCTTATTATAAAGAGTTCTTAACTGCCTCTTTGAAAACCTTTGAGGCTTTGAAAATTACTGAATAGTTATTGCGTTAAGTTCCTCTTTCTTTGAGCCCATTATGGCTCAGAAATTACATATTCCCATTCTAGCAGGAAATTCTTACGAGATAAGTTCACTTTCCCTTGCAATTTCAAAAGGGTATGGTTTTCGGTTCAATAATTTACCTCAAGGGAATTGTCGATCGAGCATAGACAAACTGGTAAGGGTCTTAGATGCTTTTAACGTTCGATTGCCACTTAAACGCATCACACTAAGTTCTGAAACGGCGATTTCAACGAAGTACTTTTCCTTTATAGAATTGAGTCTTTTTATGTCGTTGTTTATCTTAAAGCATCCAGATATTTCAAATCGTATCTCATCAATTCTATTTCTAGGTAGGGTAGATCTTAATGGAAATATTTTACCACTGTCATACATTGATGGTTGGTTACTACGTGCTAAACAACAAGGAATCCAAAAAGTCATTCTTTCCTCAGAAAATTTCAAAGAATCTCTTGCTTTAAAAGGAATTGAGATGATTGTATTGGATACAGTAAAAGAGTTAATCGACTATCTTAAAACAGGTAGTTATTCACCATTGAATCGAAAATCTTTAAAAATCAAGTTGGCAAAAGAAATTGATGTCATTGGTCAAGATGAAGCTAAACGAGCTTTAGAGCTTACCATGGTAGGAAAGCATCATACTATTCTATCAGGCACCCCGGGAATTGGAAAAACTTCACTATGTGAATCCTTTTTAGAGATTGCTAAAAACATCTCTAAGAGTCTTACAAATGAACAATGTGAATTATTAAGTAGAAGAAATATACCTTTCCAAAAAGAGGCTACCATTCGTAAAATTCATCAGAACATAACGCCTACTCAATTAATGGGAGGTGGAGTGCACCCTTATCCGGGTGAAATTTCTTTAGCACACGAAGGAATCCTTTATATGGATGAAATATGTAATTACCGAAAATCAATTCTTGAACTTATTAAAATAGCTATGGAACAGAAGTCTGTCATTTTGAATACATTGAAATATCATATTAGCTATTTGGCAAATTTTACATTGATTGGGACTACCAATAGTTCGTTTTCAGATTCCAAATTACTAACCCCTTCATTTTTAGATCGAGTAGATTTTCAAATCACTTTATTTAAACCTGATTTTAAGGTAGAAAAACAGAGGGTACTCTGCGGGGAGGTATTGAATCGAGTAAATCGAGCGAATCAATTTCGAAAGGATCGATTATTAGCTCAACCTATGACCCATGTTAGTAATTTAATTCACTTAGAAAGTTTTAAAATTGAGCCAAAGGCAAAGGCCATATTACAAAGACTACTTAATCAGAAAAGCTGCTCTATTCGGGCCATTGAAAGAAGTTATAGAATTGCCCGAACGATTGCAGATTTTGAAGAATGCGAATGGGTCAGCACTGGGCATTTAAGTGAAGCGATAAGTCTTAGAGGATTAACTAACTGATATAACTCCAAAGAAGGTTGCCTCTAAGGAGTCTATTGAGTGTAGCTCGTATCCCTTTATGTTCATTAAGAGCTAATTCAGGGTCTTGTCTTAATATCCATTCCGCCGCTTCTCTAGCTCGGTATAGTATATCGGCATCCTTAGCAAGGTCACTTACCTTTAATTGAAGCGTACCGCTCTGCTGCGTTCCCATTAAATCTCCTGGGCCTCTTAACTGAAGGTCGATTTCTGATAACTCAAATCCATTTTGAGTTCTTACCATAGATTCTAATCGAGTTCTGGCATCATTCGATATTTTTGAACCACTCATCAATATACAATAGGACTTTTCAGCACCTCTTCCGACTCTTCCTCGAAGTTGATGAAGCTGAGAAAGGCCAAAACGTTCAGCACTTTCGATGACCATTACTGAGGCATTTGGCACATTTACACCCACTTCGATAACTGTTGTGGCTACCATAATTTGGGTTTCCCCTTTTTCGAAACGGGCCATTTCGAAAGCCTTTGCCTCTGCATTCATTCCTCCATGAACAATTGAAATCTGGTAGTGTGGGGGTGGAAACTCCCTTTGAATACTTTCATACCCATCCATTAGGTCTTTATAATCAAGCTTTTCTGACTCTTGAATAAGTGGATATACGACATAAACCTGCCTGCCTTTGACAATTTCAGATTTCATAAATTGAAATACTTTTAGTCTAGCCGAATCAGTACGGTGCTGGGTAAGAATTGGTTTTCTTCCTGGGGGTAATTCGTCGATCACAGAAACATCTAAATCTCCATAATGACTCATTGCCAAGGTTCTAGGAATAGGAGTTGCAGTCATTACCAAAATATGTGGAGGTACATCTGCCTTCTTCCAAAGTTTCGACCGTTGTGCTACCCCGAAGCGATGCTGTTCATCGATAATGGCAATTCCCAAGTCGTTAAATACTACAGTGTCTTCTAAAAGCGCATGTGTTCCAATAATCAGATGGAGGTTTCCTGATAATAGTTCATCGAAAATCACTTTTCTGTCTTTTTTTGGAGTTGAGCCGGTGAGTAATGCTGCATTTACTGAAATTGGGCCTAAGAGAGATGTTAAGTCGTTGTAGTGCTGTTGAGCTAAGATCTCGGTTGGAGCAATAATGGCAGCCTGGGATTGATTACCGATAGCAATGAGACTTGATAAAAGTGCAACCATAGTTTTACCTGATCCTACATCCCCTTGTAACAGTCGATTCATTTGGATCCCAGAACCTAAATCCTTTCTAATCTCTTTGATCACTCGTTTTTGTGCATTTGTTAGATTAAAGGGGAGGTGGTGCTCATAGAACTCGAGAAAAAGATCTCCTACATGATCGAACAGACGTCCCTTAATTTTCTTTTGACCAACTAAATTTTTATACAGTAAGCGCAGTTGTAAAAAGAATAATTCTTCAAATTTGAACCGGTTTAGGGCAAGATCTACCTGTTTCAAATTTTGAGGAAAATGAACGTTTTTTATGGCTTCTGTTTTTTGAGGAAGCTGTAGTTTTTCAATTAGAGATTTCGGGAGATTTTCTGCTAAACTAAAGTCGATAGCGGTGATTATTTTCTTAATTCCTTCTTTTACGATTCGTTGGTTTAATCCCGCTTTTTGAAGTTTATCGGTCGAAGAGTAAATAGGCTCAATTCCAAGTCCTTTTACATCTATGGGGTTAGCCAATTTTGAAATTTCAGGATGAGCAATAGAAAAGCTATTATTAAATCGAGTGATCTTTCCAAAAACCTGATAGACCTGCCCGTTTTGCAGTGTTTTTAATAAAAATTGCGGTGGCTTGAACCACACCAGCTCAAGGCTACCAGTAGCATCTTTAAGCTCACCAACAAGACGTTTTGTTCGACCTTCTCCAACAGTTCTCAGATCAAACATTACTCCTTTTACGAGAACATAGGAGTGATCCGATTGTATTTCTGAAATCGAATAAAATCGACTCTTGTCAACATACCTTATAGGAAAATGAAACAGTAAATCGTAAAGAGATTCAATGCCAAACTCTCTAGAAAGTAGCTCTGCACGATGTTTGCTAAAACCGCTAAGCAGAGCTACTGAATTTTTTAAAGAAGGATGGTCACTCATTAACTAAATGAATTAGTAAATGGTTTGAGAATTTACCTTTTCAATATTGATCGAATTCGTTCGTAAGACCTCTGAAACGAAGGCCTCAGGGTAATGATTACCGTGTCATTATTCAGGGTAGGAACTAGTTTTATTCGGTTTTGATCTAGATCAAATTTCTTTGAGAAGACTTCATAAAACCTCGGAGCTATTAACTCATTATCAATGGTAACAGAGTCAATGATAACCGGTTCAAAAGCACCACTAATCATAAGTTCTAAAACGGTTATGGCACGAAGGGCAGAGTCAATACGAACTAATTTGGGATCTAGATGTAAAGAATCTTTAAGTGCATATTCTAAGGCTGAAAAGGACACCTCTATACTACCTCTGTTCATCAACATCCCATTCGCTTTGTTAACAACGGGAGCTAATTGTTTCATTGTTTCAATGAGCGTCGAGTCTTCTTCAATGATCAATTGTCTTAAGGCTTGATCTTGTTTTTCTAAAACGCGCATACTCTCGATTTGATCTCCAATGCTAATGATGTTACTTACCGACTGACTTGTAAAATTGCTCAATCGTTTCATCAAAGCAGAATTCGTCGTCTTTAGATTTTCAATCTCGAAGAGGTAGGTTTGATTTAAGGTTTCTTCTGCGACAAGTGATTTTTTTAATCGGCTAATCTCATCATCCTTTCTTCCTACTAACTCATTGAGAGCTTTTAAGTCTTCTATCAAATCGGTTTTCTTTTGAGCCAAAATCATGCTGCTCGCTCCTGATAGAAATAAGAAAAAAACTAGGGTTAATCGCATGTTATTGGTTTAAGTAATCAAGACTCATTTGAGTAAGCACTTTCACCCCATGAATTAATCCGTTCTCATCGATGAAAAAATCGGGTGTGTGGTGCGGAAATGGGGTTTCATTACCTGGAGTCATACCCCCTAAAAAGAAGTAAAATCCAGGCACTTCTCTAGAGAAGTAAGAGAAATCTTCGGCTCCGGTGGTTGCTTTGGTAAGTAATACATTTTCTTTTCCTAGCGCTTTTTTCATTGATGGTAACATTCGTGCTACGAGTTCTGGATCATTGAAAGTGATGTCGGTTGATTCTGAAATAGAAACCTCTGCAGTTCCTCCGTAGGCTTCGGCGATTGCAGGAATCATTTCATGCATTCTTTTTTCAATGTGGTCTCTCATGTCGTAGTCAAGTGTGCGTATGGTTCCAATAAGTTCTGCTGATTCAGGAATAATATTGAATCGCACTCCACTTTTAATTTTACCGACAGATACTACCGCGGCTTCTTTTAGTAGGTTAGATTCACGACTAATAATAGATTGAATTCCATCGATGATTTTGGAGGAGATATATACCGGGTCAACACCTGACCAAGGTTGAGATCCGTGGGTTTGTTTTCCCTTAACGGTAATAACAAATCGTTGAGCTGAGGCCATGATGCCTCCGGTTTTGTAACGAACTTGCCCAACTGGTGTCGCTGAATTGATGTGTAATCCGAAAATAGCATCCACATCTGGGTTTTTAAGAACACCTTCTTCAACCATTAACAACGCTCCACCTTTCTCTCCCGGTGGTGGTCCTTCTTCAGCAGGTTGAAAAATAAATTTAACCGTACCAGCAACTTGGTCTTTATTCTTAGCAAGCACTTCTGCTACACCCATTAAGATTGCAGTATGTGTGTCATGGCCACAGGCATGCATAACACCAGTGGTTTCACCTAGAAATTCGGTTACAACCTTTGACTTGAAGGGAAGGTCATTTCTTTCAGTAACTGGCAGCGCATCAATATCTGCTCTTAAGGCTAAAACTTTTCCTGGCTTACCTCCTTTTAAAATTCCTATGACACCTGTAATTCCAACTCCAGTTTCAACCTCCAGTCCTAATTTACGTAGATGCTTCTCTATGTAGGCAGCGGTTTTGAATTCTCGATTCCCGAGTTCTGGGTTTTCATGGAAATGTCTTCGCCATTCAACCACTTTTACATGGATATCATCATAGGTTTTTTCGCTTACTGATTGAGCTTGGACTGTAGAAAACATAAGTGCGAAAGCCACCAAAAGGGATTTAGATAATGATTTCATTCTTTGGTTTTAAAAGATGTTACTAAATATATGAACTTAGATTCTCTGACCCATAAAGAATTCAATAAATTCGAAGTTTAAAGTTTGATTCATGTCGTATTTAGAGGAACTTAATGATGCTCAGCGCAGTGCCGTTTTACATAAAGATGGACCTTCTATGGTTATCGCTGGTGCAGGCTCAGGAAAAACTCGCGTACTCACTTATCGAATTGCTCACCTCATTCACGGTGGAGTCGATCCGTTTAATATTCTTGCTCTAACCTTTACAAATAAGGCGGCAAGAGAGATGAAAACAAGAATTTCTAAAATTGTAGGTGATAACGAAGCGAAGAATTTATGGATGGGTACCTTTCACTCGGTCTTTGCAAAGCTATTGCGATTCGAAGGTCATCACCTGGGGTTTCCATCAAATTTCACGATATACGACACTCAAGATTCTCAAAGACTTATTAGCTCCATTATTAAAGAAATGGGACTCGATAAGGACATCTATAAATACAAGCAAATCCAGCAGCGTATATCTGCCTTTAAAAACAGTTTAATTACCGTCAAGGCTTATTACAACAATCCTGAATTACAAGAAGCGGATGCTATCGCTCGTAAGCCTCGCATGGGAGAAATCTATAACGAGTATGTCAATCGTTTATTCAAGGCAGGAGCGATGGACTTTGATGATTTACTACTTCGGACGAATGAACTTCTCAACCGTTTCCCAGAGGTGCTTGTAAGATATCAAGAGCGATTTAAATACATACTGGTAGATGAGTATCAGGATACCAATCACTCACAATATTTGATCGTGAAGGCCTTATCTGATCGATATCAAAATATTTGTGTTGTGGGAGACGATGCACAAAGCATTTATTCTTTTAGAGGTGCGAATATTAGTAACATACTCAATTTTCAACGCGATTACGATCAGGTAGCAGTTTACCGATTAGAGCAGAACTATCGATCTACTAACACTATTGTTCGAGCGGCTAACTCGGTAATTTCAAAAAACAAGGATCAAATCGAAAAGCAGGTTTGGACAAACAACCCCGATGGAGATAAAATAATTGTTCATCGGAGCGCTACTGACGCAGATGAAGGAAGATATGTCGCAAGTACCTTATTTGAATGGAAACTTAACAACCAATTAAAAAACGGGGACTTTGCCGTTTTATACCGAACCAACTCTCAGTCAAGAGCCATAGAGGATGCGCTTCGAAAGCGCGATATTCCCTACAGAATATATGGTGGACTTTCATTTTATCAGCGAAAAGAGATTAAAGACGTTCTAGCTTATTTACGCCTAGTAATTAACCCCAACGATGAAGAAGCACTAATGCGGGTAATCAATTATCCGACCCGTGGTATTGGACAAACGACTCTTGATAAACTAGTCGTTGCTGCGAAGGAAACGGGAATGAGTGTATTTGAACTACTTTCTCCTGCGAACCGTTCCTCGCTTAAAATAAATGCTAGCACCTCAAATCGACTAGAAGACTTCGCGACAATGATAAGAAGTTTTCAGATTTTGGCTGAGAGTGCTGATGCTTTTGCCCTTACCGAGCATGTGATCAAGAAGTCGGGTTTAGTACTTGAGATGAAAAAAGACGGAACTCCTGAAGGTATTGCTCGACTTGAGAATATGGAAGAGCTTCTAAATGGTATTCAAGACTTCGTAGAGGGTCAGCGAGAAATTGATGAAGCTACAGGTTCAATTGCTGAATTTTTAGAGGATGTAGCTTTAGCTACAGATTTAGATAAAGAGGTGGGGGATGATGATCGAGTAGCACTGATGACGATTCATCTCGCTAAAGGTTTAGAATTTCCATATGTTTTTATTGTAGGAATGGAAGAGGATTTGTTTCCTTCAGCAATGAGTATGAATACACGGGCTGAACTTGAAGAGGAGCGAAGACTTTTCTATGTAGCTCTTACCCGTGCTGAAAAACAAGCCGTATTGACCTATACCATTAATAGATACAGATGGGGTAAACTTATTGATGCTGAGCCTAGTCGATTTATTGAAGAAATTGATGAGCAATATCTAGATAATCAGGTCGTTGATTTTAGAAGAAATTTCAGTCCTTACCTTGATACGAGCCTATTTGGCGAGGTAGATCATTCAAAATTAAGAACAGTAAAACCTAAAGCAGGAACACCTCCGTCCATTGGCAAACCTACCGAAAAACAACTTCAAAAGCTTAGAAAAATAAAACCAACTTCTGTACAACCGGCTGCAGAATCTGCAACGCTTTACGCCGATTTGAGTGTTGGGGTAAAAGTTATTCACGAGCGATTTGGAACGGGTGTAGTTCAAAGTATTGAAGGGATCGGAGTAAATAAAAAGGCAGAGATCCTGTTTGAATCTGGAGGAATTAAAAAACTCTTATTGAAGTTCGCAAAACTTCAAATCATCAAATAAAAAAGGGCCTCATATTGAGGCCCTTTTAAATTAGATTGATCTGTTTCTCTATTATTGAATAGATGGACTTTTCATTCCCTCTTCAATCATATTATAGAACTGATCTAACTTCGGAAGTACAACGATTCGTGTACGACGATTCTTCGCACGATTAGCAGCACTGTTATTCTCAACTAGAGGAACGTAGTAACTGCGACCGGCAGCGGTCATTCTTTTTGGATCTACCTTAAACTCGTTTTGAAGAACACGTACAATTGCAGTGGCTCTTTTCACTGATAAATCCCAATTATCTTTAATCTCTGCATTGGTTTTAAAAGGAACATTGTCGGTATGTCCTTCGACCATAAATTCGAAATCAGGCTTAGCGTTAACCACTTTAGCTACTTTTCCAAGAACTTGTTTTGCTTGCTCTGATACTACATAACTTCCACTTCTAAAAAGTAGCTTATCAGCAATAGAGACAAATACAACACCTTTTTCAACGTTGACCTCAATATCGGTATCGTTAAGGTTTCCTAAAGCTCCTTTTAAACTCGCTACAAGTGCAAGATTAACTGAGTCTCTTCGTGTTATTGCGTCTTGAAGTCTTGTAATAGAAACTTCCTTTTCTTTAAGGCTTTCTAATGTTTTTTCTAGGTTCTCAGCACCCTTTGAAGTAAGCGTGGTGAAATCGTCCATATTGTTGATGAGCTCTTGGTTATTCGAACGCAAGAAATCGTTTTGACTAGAAAGTGCTTTTACCTGAGCTTCATACTTACTGATCTCAGTGGCATAATCATTCATTGTTCTTGTTGTTGTTGCAAGCTCATTTTTAGCGTTGTACAATTCTGAAGAAACGGTTTTGAACTTCTTTGAAGAAACACAAGAGCCTAAGGTTAGTGCTACAAGTGCTACGGGGATTAATTTAACTTTCATAATCATGTGTTGTTTTATACAATACCAAAATAGCAAATAGTTTGCCAAACTGTCAATAAGGACTAGAAAGGATGTTAAATTATTTCTTGTTGCCTTTGATATAATAATCAAAAACAATAATTCTTTTAACTGGCTTTACGGTAGTATTAAATGAATTAGTTCGCTCTCTCAAATAGGTTCGAAACCTGGTATAAAATTGAAAATGAGCTTTTACTATAGCTGTTGTGTGTTTCGGTTTGCCCTGAATTAGAAAAAATAAACCTGCAACACCATCTAAAATCAGTCTAGCTCCAATAATGAACCAAAGAAGTTGATCATCCGAATTCTTGACAAGATTCAGTAGGGAGTTTCTAAAGTTTAGTTGCGTTTTGAAGGGATTTGCATTAGACAAAGTTGATCCCCCTAGATGGAATACTTTGCTTTTTGAAGTATACCAAACCTGATATCCCATACGTTGAGCCCTCCAACATAAATCTATTTCTTCCTGGTGGGCAAAGTAGCGATCATCAAATCCCCTCAGTTCTTTGAAGAGTTCATTTCTAATAAAAAGACAAGCTCCTGTTGCCCAAAAAACGGGGATTTCATCATTGTATTGACCATTATCTTTTTCAATATGAGAAAACAATCTCCCTCTACAATAGGGGTACCCTAAGAAGTCTATAAAACCACCTGCTGCTCCGGCATATTCAAAAAGTTCTGGATTTTTTTCATCAAGAATTTTTGGTTGTACCACACCAATCTCTGGGTTTTTAAATAGATCAATGACAGGTTCAATCCAGTTTTCTACAACGCGAACATCAGAATTTAATAGACATAGAATAGACTCATTGACTGATTTTAATCCTTCATTATAACCTCCGGCAAAACCATAGTTTTTATCCAGTGCTATAACCTGTACATCTTTAAAGTCTGAGTGGAGGGTTTCAACAGAGTTATCGGTTGAGCCGTTGTCGATTACATAGATACGCGCTTGAGCACTATTTTTTAAAACACTAGGTAGAAATCGTTTAAGAAGTTCACTACCATTCCAGTTGAGTATTACAATAGCTATATCAGATCTCATCTGCCTTGAAATTCATTGATAGAAGATAGCCAAGTATAGCTTTTATCTTCTCTGTTAAGTTGAGCTAACTTATGTGTTAAACCATTGGTTATGATTAAGTAATCTGGTTGAAGAACTTCACAATATCTCAAACTCTGATGAATAACTTTTTGATCAAGGACAACCGATGGAGCTTTACATTCTGCTAATAAATGAACGTATCCGTCTGATTTAAAAACAGCTAAGTCAAATCTAGAGTTAATTTGACCAGTTGTGACTTTATGTTCAACCTTCATGAGACTTTGAGAGATATTCCAATGATCAATTAAAAAGTGAATAAGATGTTGACGAACCCATTCTTCTGGCTGTAGTAAAACAAATTTTTTACGGATAATATCAAAGATGACCCATCCCTTTTCGGTATTTTTAGCCTTAAATGAATAAGACGGAAATTGAAGGCTTGGTAATGAATGCATCTCATACAAAAATACTACAATGAACAGTTTTGAATCTATTAAATCGGCCATTTCGAGCAAGAAATATCCGGCAGTAGCTGTTTTGTATGGTGAGGAGCCTTATTTCTTGAGAGAGTTGGCTAAACGGTTTGAAAATAGTGTGGTGCCACAGGAGGCAAAGGATTTTAATCAACATATCCTTTATGGAAAAGACACTACAATGGGAGAGGTGATTCAAAAGGCTCGAGCACTCCCTATGTTTTCTGATCAAACACTTGTATTAGTTCGAGAGGCTCAACATCTTTCTAAACAGTTGGGTGAGTTAGAGAGTTATTTAGAAAATCCAAACCCTACTTCGGTTATAGTTCTTGTTATGCATCAGAAATCATTAAACAGAAGACTGAAGGTGGTAAAGAGAATTGAAGAAAAGCAGTTGCTTTTTGAGAGTAAGCCTGTCTACGAAAATAAAGTAGGGGTATTTTTAGACGAACTGCTACGTAATAAAGGCGTAGTACTATCAAATAAAGCCAAACAATTATTGCTTTTTAGCCTAAGCACCGATCTTTCGAGATACGAACGTGAAATTGAAAAATTAATAAATGCCGATCCTGTTAATAAAAGTTTTGATGACGCACATATAGAACGCTATGTAGGTATCGATCGACAATACAATGTATTTGAACTTACTAAGGCACTAAGTCAAGGAAACCATAAGAGAAGTGCCTCGATATTAGGGTATTTTGCGAAGAATACTAAAGATCATCCACCCATTGCGACTTTAGCTGTATTATATCCTTTTTTTACGAAGGTTTTTCGTCTTCATACTTTGAGCAATCCAAAAGATGCTCCGAGGGCCTTGGGAATCTCCCCTTATTTTTTATCCGAGTATCAATCTGCCGCTAGAAATTTTCCAATGAAACGATTGACAAGTATTGTTAGTTCTTTACGAGAGATAGATTTGAAGTGCAAAGGAGTGGGAGTGGCACCTGGTTTAAACGATCAGCAGATATATCAGGATATAGCAATGTCCTTGCTAGGATAAATTTACCTTGATTTAAAACGATCAGGACGACTCTCTCTCATGAGGTTATAAAGGCCTTCGAATATCTCTTCAGCGTTTGGTTTTGAAAAGTAGTCACCATCTGAGCCATAGGGAGGTCGGTGTTCCTTAGCAGAGATAATAAGTGGAGCAGTATCTAGGTGGCTAAATCCTTTCTGTTCTGAAATAATATGCTTGAGAAGAAATGCACTATATCCACCTGGAACATCTTCATCAATAATTGCGAGTCGATTGGTCTTTTTAAGACTTTCAACGGTACGATGACTTTTGTCAAATGGCCATAAGGTTTGAGCATCAATAATTTCACAAGTTATTCCGAAGGTACGCAGCCGTTCTGATGCCTCACAAACAATTTTTAGGGTAGAGCCATAAGAAACTACAGTAATATCAAAACCTTCTTCAATAACTTCGATTTCACCGATAGGAGTAGTAAAATAGCCAATGTTTTCAGGTAATGCTTCTTTGCTTCTGTAACCGTTTAACGGCTCGATGACAATAGCTGGTTCATTTGCTTTTAGAAGAGCGTTATACATACCTGCTGCTTGGGTCATGTTTCTAGGTGAAAGAATATAAATACCACGAAGTAAATTAACCAGTCCACCCATTGGAGAACCCGAATGCCAAATCCCTTCTAAACGATGCCCTCTAGTACGAACGATTAATGGTGCAATTTGCTGACCCACAGATCTATATCTTAGTGTGGCTAAATCATCTGTTAATACTTGAATGGCATAAAAGATGTAATCGAGATATTGAATTTCGGCAATGGGTCGTAATCCACGCATGGCTAAACCAATTCCCTGTCCGATAATGCTGGCTTCGCGTATACTCGTATCACTTACGCGATCTTCACCATACTTTTCTTGTAGTTCTTCTAGAGCTTTATTTACTCCTCCGATTTTACCCGTGTCTTCTCCAAAGATCATAAGGCGAGGGTCAGTGTCTAAAAGAATATCGAAATTTTCTTGAAGAATTCTTCTCCCATCAACAAAGTGGGGTTTATCCGGGTAAACAGCAGGAATATGAGGTATAGCCGTTAGACTACGATGACTTTCATCAATAAGTTCACTGCTATAAGCGTCTCGCTCTTCATTTTTTATTTGAGTAGCTAATTGATTTAAGCGTTGTAGTAGTTCGGATTGTCCTTTCTGAAAGGCAATATTTTTGGCAAGCTCTAGAGACACTAAGGTATCCTTTTTGAATACTAATTTTTTGGAATTGAGCTTCTTAAGGAGATCCTTGTACTCAGGTAAAGAATTAGAAAGGTTATCGCTTAATAACTCACTAAGATGACGTGCGTAACCGCGTGGGATTTCTTGATACTCTTTAAATGCTGTCTTTTTTGCCTCTTGTACCTCTAGGTGAACTTCTTCATCGATTTGGTTCAATTCTTCTAGGGTACAGACCTTATTTTCAAGAATCCATTGCTTGAAAGTTCTTAAACAATCATGGTTTTGTTCCCATGCTAGGCGGTCTTCGGATTTGTAACGTTCATGTGAACCAGAGGTGCTGTGCCCCTGCGGTTGAGTAAGTTCAGTAACATGTACTAAAACGGGTACGTGCTCTACACGTGCTAGCTTCTCTGCTTTTCCATAAGCCTCGATAAGCGCAGGGTAATCCCATCCTTTGACTTTAATAATTTCAAAGCCTTGAGTGTTTTCCTCGCGACTAAACCCTTTTAAAGCTTCTGAGATACTTTGTTTAATGGTATGATATTCTGCCGGTACTGAAATGCCGTATTCGTCATCCCAAACACTCATAATCATTGGTACTTGCATTACCCCAGCCGCATTCATTACCTCAAAAAAGAGACCTTCTGAAGTTGAAGCATTACCAATAGTTCCCCAAGCGACTTCATCCCCTGAAACGCTAAACTTTGAAGAACCTTTAATCGATCGATTTCGATAAACTTTTGAAGCCTGAGCTAATCCAAGTAAACGTGGCATTTGCCCAGCAGTTGATGAAATATCTGATGCCGAGTTGTATTGCCTTGTTTGATTAATCCAGTTTCCATGTTGGTCCACATTAGGAGTAGAAAAATGCCCAGTCATCTGTCTACCACCGTTCATAGGTTCATGCGCTAAATCAGTGGTGCCGAACAACGTATGAAAAAATGAAACAGGGTTCATTACACCCTGAGCAAACATTAAAGTCTGGTCTCTATAATAGCCACTGCGATAATCGCCTGGTTTAAAGAATTTACCTAGGGCAATTTGTGGAAGTTCTTTGCCGTCACCAAAGATTCCAAACTTGGCACGTCCTAGAAGCACTTCTTTTCGACCCAATAGGCTGCATTCCCTGCTCAATCTAGCTATTCGATAATCCTCTAGAAGTTGAGATCGAAATTCAGAAAAAGTCATTTCATTATCGTGCATAGCCCTGCTTAAGTATCAATTCAATGTGGCAAAAATAAACAAACCCTTTACATTAGAACAAGGTTCTTGTAAAGAGTCGACTGAGTGTTTCAAAACGCAATGCAAGTACAAATCTTACCTTACTGAGGTAATCCTCGCTAAATGAGACATATCCTTTTTGATCGTGCACTGGTAAGTATATTTCTAAGAAATCGGGTACTACATTTAATCGAATCCCGGATCCGTGGTAAATTTCTGCGTTTTGACCTAGATCTTTCAGAATGGCAATTTCAGTGTACATTTCTATAAAGCGATATAAGTTAATCGCTGTACTCAATGTAATCAGACCTTTATTAGCGAATTCGCGATTTACCTTCTCAGAAACAAATGCTCCCTCGGCTCTTACGAGTTGTTGAGAAAAGAAACCGCTAGATTCAGATCGACCAATGAGATTGTAGTCATAGAGATAGTCATTTGGTCCATTGACTCCGAATGAAAAATAATCATCATTGGTGTTGTTCTTGATAAAAGCCCCTGCGAATAATCGTGCACTAAGCTGAGTATTATTTGTAAATAATTTTCGGTATTCAATAGCTCCAGAGACCTTTATAAAATTATTTGAAATTTGCAAATCTGCTAGAGTACTTTGAAAATCAAATAAACTTTGAGTGCTCTGTTCATGACGAATATTAAGAACACCATAATCGGGATTAGTAAGTGTAGTTGACTCTACAATCTCATCATCAAAGCTTCTAGATACCAGGCGATATCTAAACATCCAACTATTTCTATGGCGTTTATTTAAATCAGGATCTTGCCCAATTAAACGAATAAAAGGGGTTAAGGTTGTGTAAAGCGAGTTTTTATTAAAGTGCTGAGAAGCGCCAAAAATCCCGTAAGAAACACGAGTCCTGTTTCGGTCCATCATCCAATTATTCCTTAAGACTGAAAAATTACCAATGACTGTATTTTCTTTGGAGGAATAAAGAGGGGTAATCTGAAACTCAGTGGGTTTATTCAGTAGACCTTGATTCGAAAAACTAAAGCCGGCAGCAACTCCATCGTATAGATTGTAGTTGGCTTGGGGGGTTATAAAAAGATTGTTGTGAGCTGCACTGGGAAGATCTGTGAAGGGTAGTATTTTTATAGGCTTAGCGAAAAGTTTGGATCTTGGATTTAATACATTATTATTTGTCTTAAACTCGGGTGATTCAAGATTAGGGTTTACTACATATCGAACTCCAGGTTTGTTTTCAAAATTTACGTAGGGTTGCCGATTTGAATTATAAACCCATTTTTCCTCCAGTATTGAATCTCCTATCATTCGCGCTACTTTAACCGGTAATGCGTATGCTCCATTTTGTGAAACTCTTAAAAAATCAATTCCCGATCGCTGTTGTTCAAGATGTAACTTGAAATCGACATGATTTCTGTTGCTTAATATTCTCCGATCCACAATTGGTGCATTGATTTTAGAAGGTAGGTACCATTTTAAGTCAAACGCAGAGGCACCGGGTTTTAGGTATTGACTAAGCTGATAGGATTTGAGGTCAGATCGAATCGCTAATTTATTTTCATCACTAATACTTAAATTAAACAATTGAGCAGATCGTATTGGATGTGCAATTTGCCAATTGTAATTGAGTAATTGATTTGACCTAGATAATAAAGGTTGGTCTGAGTTTTTATTCTCTATATATCGATCAAGCCATTGAAAATGATGGTTAAAATCGATCTGCCCGAGATAGTACTTTTTGACAGGCCACCAACTGGCAAATTTTCCACCAAACGAGAGGTTTGGGTATTGATAAGATACATACTCTTGCAGTAAATACTGGGAGAAGCCATCAATATAAAACTGTTCGAGCTCAGGATTAGAATCAAAATTGAGTTGTAAATACTTACGAGCAATGGTCTTCAATAATTTTAATTCTTCAATAAATTTTGACGGATAAGGTGACAAAAAAGCTGGAATGTCATCAATACCCACCAGAGGTCGTTCTTTGTAGTCTTGTTCTAGAATAAGAAGTGGTCTGAAACTTATCCCCGCCAAATAATTCTCAAGAAAAGGTATGACTCGATCTAAGGTCGCTTCAATGTTGTCAAAATCAGCTAACCAATCATTTGTCATGATAATTTCGGGTAGTTGATTATTGAAATGAGTGGCGTTTTCAGTGTAATTAACAACAATTGCAGGAGGAGAGGCAAGAACTCCTCCAATTTGATGGGTGCCAATGGCAGGTAAATCACTTTCAATAAAAAGCTTCTTTGTATCGTTAAATCTAATGTAATAAGACACAATTCCTGATCGTTGATTTCCACGCTGCCTAAAATGATGTGCTCTTAACCTTTCATCTTCTTTGGGCACGGGAATGATGAATTGATTTTTAAGAATAAAAGACTCTTTGTCTTTTCCGTAACCTGTAAACCTGATATCTGGAAGATATAGCGTGTAATCAATGTTTAGAGTTAAGGGATCTGTCTTATTCCCAGGAGGAATTTTAATGGCTAAAATATCGAATTCAATTCGTGAATAAGGAACTTCTGAATCGTTGATTTTGATTCTTAAATCAAAAGTTCGACCCCGATCTTTCTCGGCCGCAAGATGAAGTCGTCGATCAAAAACCTGTCTAAATGATTTGGCTAGTGGGGTCACTTTAGAGGAATAAGAATGATTCCAATCATATAAATACAATGAATCTCTATAAACAAAATACTCAGGGCTTAATTCTACATGGCTAGATACCTTAATGGTTTGATCTTCTTGAATGTCAAGATCTGCCGTAAAACGCAAAGGAGGTAATTCTTGAGCATAAATCCCACTGAATAAAAGAAGTAATAAATACCTGAATTGGGTCATTTTAAAAATTAGGTCGAAGATCTTTTCCTTTGTAGAAACTAGTAATTATTTCAACTACCTCATCAGGGGTGTCTACAAGGTGTATAAGATCTAAATCTTCAGGACTGATATTTTTCTGACCAAGAAGCTGATCTTTGATCCAATCAATCAGACCTCTCCAAAAATCTTTTCCAACAAGAACAATTGGGAAACGTTTAATTTTGTTAGTCTGAATTAGGGTAACTGCTTCAAAGAGTTCATCTAACGTGCCAAACCCTCCAGGCATTACAACGAAACTTTGGGCATATTTCACAAACATGACTTTGCGAACAAAGAAGTAATCAAAATCTATATTCTTGTCTTCGTCAATGAATATATTTGGATGTTGTTCGAAAGGAAGTTTGATGTTGAGACCGACAGAAATTCCTTTGCTTTCTTTCGCTCCTTTGTTGGCTGCCTCCATAATTCCAGGCCCACCACCCGTTATGATTCCGAAGCCTTCATTTGATAGTCGTTCGGCAATGTTTTTTCCTAGCTGGTAATAAGGATTGTTTTCAGGAGTTCGGGCGGAGCCAAAAATGCTCACACAAGGTCCTATTTTAGCCATCCGCTCGTAGCCTTCCACAAACTCACTCATGATTTTAAAAATTGCCCAGGAATCATTGGTCTTAATTTGATTCCAAATTTTTTCTTCTTGTCTAGACATTGAATAACAGATTGGGTTTGAATTTACTTTAATTCTTGCTTTAAGAATGGAGCAGTCAAGCTTTTTTTACTCCTTGCTACCTGTTCGGGTGTTCCAGTTGCAACAATTTGTCCGCCACCTTTGCCTCCCTCAGGGCCTATATCAATAATGTAATCTGCTATTTTAATGACCTCTAGATTATGTTCAATAATTAGAACCGAATTTCCTTTGTTGACTAGTCGTTGTAGCACTTCCATAAGGATTCGTACATCTTCAAAGTGCAGGCCGGTCGTAGGTTCGTCAAGAATGTAAAATGTTTTTCCAGTGTCTCGTTTCGCAAGTTCAGTGGCTAACTTTACGCGCTGTGCCTCTCCTCCAGATAGGGTGGTTGAAGCTTGACCTAAAGCGATATATCCTAAACCGACATCATTCAAGGTTTTGAGAATGCGATGAATCTTTGGAATTGCCTCAAAAAATTCAGTGGCCTCCTCAATAGTCATTTCTAAGACGTCTGAGATACTTTTACCACGATATCTAACTTCGAGAGTTTCTCGATTAAATCGTTTGCCATAACAAGTTTCACAAGGTACATGAACATCTGGTAAGAAATTCATTTCAATAACCTTAAGTCCGGCCCCTTGGCAAGTTTCGCAGCGACCACCTTTTACATTAAAACTAAAGCGACCAGGTTTATAACCCCTAATGACGGCTTCGGTTGTTTTGCTAAATAAGCTTCGAATTTCATTAAAAACTCCTGTGTAAGTGGCTGGATTAGAACGTGGCGTTCTTCCTATCGGAGATTGGTTTACGTCAATGACTTTATCACATAATTCGAGTCCTGTTATCTTTTTGTAGGGTAGCGGCTCCTTTACTCCATTGAAATAAAATGCATTCATAATGGGGTAGAGGGTTTGGTTGATTAGAGAAGATTTGCCGCTTCCAGACACCCCAGACACTACGGTTAATACTCCTAATGGAATATCAATCGATATGTTTTTAAGATTGTGTCCCGTACATCCTTTAAGTTGGATAAAATCTTTCGGAACTCTTCTTTTTTCTGGCATCGGAACTTCGCGTTCTCCTGAGATATAAGATGCAGTTAGTGTTTTTGCATTTCGTAATTCATCGGGACTACCTTGAAAGGTGATCTCTCCACCGTATTTTCCAGCTGCAGGCCCAACATCTATGATTTGATCTGACTCGAGCATCATATCCTTATCGTGTTCTACCACTAACACAGAATTACCTAAATCTCTTAATTCACTGAGCGCCTGAATAAGCTTCATATTGTCTCGCTGGTGAAGACCAATACTTGGCTCATCAAGTATATATAGTACACCTACGAGTTGCGAACCAATTTGTGTGGCTAACCTTATTCGTTGGGCTTCACCCCCTGAAAGAGATTTTGAACCTCGATTTAGAGCTAGATAGTCAAGCCCTACATTCAACATAAAACGTATACGACTCCGAATTTCTTTTAAAAGATCTTCTGCAATAACCTGTTCTCGTTGTCCTAAGTGTTTTTCTATCGTTTCAAAAAAGTCAAAGAGTTCAGCCAAGTCTAGAGCGGCTAAATCAGCGAGTGTTCGACCTGCAATTTTAAAATAAGTAGCTTCCTTATTTAATCTTGAACCATCACATTCTCCACATTTTTGTTCCTCGAGATATTGAGAAGCCCATCTTCGAATAGATGTGGAATTTGCCGAATCGTATTGACCTTGAATAAAGGACCCGATTCCTTCGTAATCGACCTGGTAGTTGCGTGTCACACCGAGTGATTTTGATGGAATGTTTATCGTTTCTTTTACTCCATTTATTAGCGCATCGACGGCTTTATCACTTAGGTCCTCAATCTTGGTGTCGAGATTGAAATCGTACAAAAGTCCAATTTGTTCGATCTGGCCGAAAATCCAGTTCTTTTTGAAGGTACCAAGAGGAGCAATACCTCCCTTTCTGATACTTAATTTTGGATCAGGTAAAACCTCACGCATTGAAAGTCTTGAAACCACTCCCAAACCCTTACACCTAGAACACATCCCTTTGGGTGAGTTGAATGAAAAACTATTGGGTTCAGGTGCGTCTAATGAGATTCCAGACTCGGGGCACATCAGACTTGCACTGAAGTAGTGAACCTCATTGGTCTCTTTAATATGTACTAAAACAACGTCGCTTCCTTTTTTGAGACCGAGAGAAACCGATTGTTTGATTCTGGCTAAATCAAGTTGATTCGATTGTATCGGAAACCTATCAACAACTAATTCGATATCATGAGTTTTGTATCGATCGAGTTTCATTCCTGGAGTGAGTTCGATAATAACTCCGTCAATTCTTGCTCTTAGAAAACCTTGTTTCAATAAACCTTCAAAGAGTTCTCTGTAATGTCCCTTACGCGAGCGAACTAGTGGAGCCAAAATAGATACGGATTGATTTTCGAAACGCTCCACAATTAACTCTACAATTTGATCTAGCGTATAACGAACCATTGGCAGGTCTGTAACTGGAGAGTGCCCAGTTGCTACCCGTGCATACAACAATCTTAAGAAATCATAAATTTCGGTAATAGTTCCTACCGTAGATCTGGGAGATCTTGAAGTCGTTTTTTGCTCGATAGCGATAACAGGAGAAAGTCCGTCAATTTTATCAACGTCAGGTCGTTCAAGTCCACCTAAGAATTGTCTGGCATAGGCTGAAAAAGTCTCGAGATAACGCCTTTGTCCTTCAGCGTAAATCGTATCGAAGGCTAGCGAGGATTTACCACTTCCCGAAAGACCGGTTAAAACAACTAACTGGTCTCGAGGAATATTTAAATCTATATTCTTGAGATTATGTGTTCGTGCATTTCTTATCGAAAGCAGCTCTTTTTCATGTTTCATAACGGCTGTAAAATTAGAACAATATAACTTGGATTAATTCCTAGTATTATTCGGAAATATTCCCTATAATTGAAATATGAAAGAGAACTATACTCGTTTTGCTCACCTGCGCAAAGAGCTAGGATTTACGCAAACAGCGTTTGGCCAATTTTTAGGCTTAAAAGGATCGACTGCTGATATCGAGCGTGGGAAAACCAAAATTCCTGGTTTCGTAGTTGCCAAGTTGTATCAAGAATATCATATTAATCCACTTTGGTTGTTTGGTTCTAGCGGCGACATGTATATTGCAAATATTCGAGATAAGGCTAGTGTAGTACCAGCAGTGGTAACGTTAAATTCACAGGAAAACGAGAATGTATTACTAGTTAGCCAAAAAGCTGCAGCAGGATACCCACAAAATATTGCGGACACTTCATGGTACCAGACCTTACCTGCGTTTGATCTTCCCCTTAAGGAGTTTCGAAATGCAACCTATAGAGGCTTTCAAGTAGATGGGGATTCAATGTTACCTGCCCTTCAATCGGGAGATTGGGTAATTGCAAAAGCACTTTCGAATATTGATGAAGTTCGGACTTCGAAAATGTATGTAGTTGTTCTAGATGACAGCGTTTTGGTAAAAAAAGTGGTATTACCTGAGCGATCGAATGATGTAATACTTGAATCACTTAATTCTGTATATCCAGCCTATAAGGTGAAACCCTTTCGAATCAAGGAGATTTGGGAGGTAAGTAGCCGTTTAACCTTTCATTTAGATGCTGACAACAATCAGCAATTAATGACTGAGTTAAAGCAATCTATGGAACTTCTGAAACGTCGTCTTGACACCAGCAACTAGTAACCAGAGGCAGTATCGTCTCCTCGAGAATCAGCTCCTGTCTCAAGTTTTCTATCTTCTGTTATTCGAATGGCATTAACCTTTCCGATTATACGGTTGGTTTTCTCAGAAATAGTGTATCCCATGTGTTTTAAAGAATCTATAACTACCACACTAAATCGGTTCGGTTCAAGAATCAAGCGATCTGGAACGCCTTGGTGATGAAATCTAGCTGCATCGACCGCTTCTTGCATTGGTGTGCCGTAATAAGCCGATCTCAGTATTACTTGTGCTACTGCAGTGATAATGGTAGATCCACCTGGTGTTCCCACTACTAAATGTAATTCGTCATCTTTTTCCACAATAGTTGGAGTCATACTGCTCAGCATTCGTTTACCAGGAGCGATAGCGTTCGCTTCAGAGCCTACCAAACCAAACATATTAGGTACTCCCGGTTTTGAACTAAAGTCATCCATCTCATTATTGTAGAAAAATCCAAGTTCTGGATCAAATAGCTTTGAACCGTAACCTCCGTTCAATGTCGTTGTTACAGACACTGCGTTACCATAGGAGTCGACGATAGAATAGTGGGTAGTCTCATTCGATTCGATAAACTTTCCGGGATTTATGTTACTAATGGCAACAATAGTATCCTTTTCAAAATTTGCAATTCTTGATGCTAAATAACTAGGATTAGTTAAGTCATCTATGGGTATGGCAACAAAATCAGGATCACCCAAGTACTCATTTCGGTCTGCGTAAGCTCGTCTAAAGGTAGCAGACAATTTATGGATGTAAGCAGCTGTATCTGGAGAATCACTCATTAAATCGAGCGATTCAAGCATTCCAAAAATCTGCTTTAGAGTTACTCCTCCACTGCTTGGTGGACCCATTGAAATAATACGGTTACCTAAAAAGTCAAAAGTGATCGGGTCTCTCCATTTTGCTTTGTAGCTTTTAAAATCTTCTAGGGTGTGCGCTCCTCCGTTACTTTGTAAAAATGAAACCATTTTCTCAGCAAGGCTTCCTTCGTAAAAAGCTTGTTCTCCTTTATTTTGAATAGTTTCTAAGGTGTTAGCAAGTGCATTAAATACAATAGTATCACCGGCCTTTTTCTGATGAAAGAGCGTTAAGGGTTTTTGGTTAACCACTGTAAAAATACTGTCATAATATGCGAATGATTGAGCTTGTCTTTCTGTAACAATGATTCCATTTCTGGCTAGATTAATTGCTGGCTGAATTAGCTCTTCTATCGGTAGTGTTCCAAATTTCTTATGAATTTCGAAAAGACCTGAAACTGTACCCGGAATACCTACAGAAGTAGCACCAAGCGTGCTTTTACCTCGAATTACATCGCCTCCTTCGTTTAAATAATAATCCTTATGAGTTGCAGAAGGAGCCATTTCTCTGTAGTCGATACTCCCGATTTCACCATCGTTCATTCGGTAAACCATAAAACCTCCTCCAGATATATTTCCAGCGAATGGATAAGACACAGCCAAAGCTAACTCTGTTGCCACCATGGCATCAAAAGCGTTTCCGCCTTTTTTTAAGATGGAAGTCCCGATATCAGAAGCTTCTTTTCTAGCGCTTACCACCGCAGCTTGATCATAGATTTCTAATTCTGGTGTCTGCTCAGAATTTGCTGGATGATTGGTACAAGAAATTACACTTATCGCCAGAAGAAAATAGAAATAGTTTTTCACCTTGAAGTCATTTAAGAATTGGGAAGTTAAGATAAATGTCTTTGATATCTTTGCAAACAACAAACCTTAAGACATGACGTTAATTAAATCGATTTCAGGAATTCGTGGAACTATTGGAGGAAGTCCTGGAGAGAATCTTACTCCTGTTGATATTGTAAAATTCGCAACGGCTTATGCTAGTCTAGTAAAGACTAACAAGGTCAATGAATGTGCTAAAGTTGTGATTGGTAGAGATGCTCGGTTGTCAGGGCCAATGGTTCAAAGTATTTTTCAAAACACCTTGTTAGGTTCAGGTATCGACGTGATTGATTTAGGGTTATCTACAACTCCGACGATTGAATTTGCCACTGTAAATGAAGGCGCTGATGGTGGTGTAATTATTACAGCTTCCCATAACCCTGGAGAATGGAATGCTTTAAAACTTCTTGATAAAAACGGTGAATTTTTAAATGCTACCGTGGGAGAACAACTTTTAAAGCTATCAGAATCATCCGATGTGAGTTTTGCTAGTATCGATGAGTTGGGTAAAATCACTTTTATTAATGATTACATCGATAGACACATTGAAAAAATACTAGGCTTACCTCTTATAGATGCAGAACGAATTAAATCCCAAGGTTTTCATGTGGTGATCGACGCTGTAAATTCTACAGGAGGTATTGCAATACCAAAACTTCTAGATCGATTAGGAGTAAGTTATAAGGCCATGTACTGTGAACCAACCGGTAATTTTCCCCATAATCCAGAACCGCTAGAAAAGCATTTGGGTGATTTGATGTGTTCAGTTCAAGAAGAAAAGGCTCATTTCGGAATCACTGTGGATCCTGACGTAGATCGTTTGGCTCTAGTTGATGAGAATGGAAAAATGTTTGGTGAAGAATATACCCTAGTAGCCTGTGCCGATTACGTGCTTTCTAAAACACCCGGTAATACCGTTTCGAATTTGTCTTCAACACGTGCATTGAAAGAAGTGACTCTACGTTACCATAAGGAGTATGAAGCTGCTGCGGTAGGTGAAGTGAATGTGGTTCAGAAAATGAAATCAACCAATGCTATTATTGGTGGAGAAGGAAATGGTGGAATTATTTATCCTGAAAATCACTATGGAAGAGATGCTCTTGTAGGGATTGCGCTTTTTCTAATGTTGCTCACTGAAAGACAACAGACCGTTTCAGCGCTACGAGCTTCTTATCCTGTCTATTTTATGGCAAAGGAGAAGATAGAATTATCTGTATCGCTCAATCCAGATCAGATTTTGAAGAAGCTAGGAGAGAAATACGCTGATGATCAATGTACCACTATCGATGGTTTAAAAATTGATTTTGAAGAGTCTTGGGTTCACATGAGAAAATCAAATACAGAACCAATTATAAGGATTTACACCGAGGCAAAAACTGAAACTCTTGCGCAGGATTTGGCTAAACAGTTTATCGAAGAAATTAAAGCGACTTCTTAGCGTGTTTGAATCGTCTATGTGTCCATAGGTAAGTGTGTGGTTGCTCCTTAATTTCGAGTTCAACCTTTTGCATGTAAGCCTCCATGATTGAATAATTTGAAGACTCCTCAACTTGTGGCTGAAAATTTTCAAAGCTTGCGGTATAGTATCCTCTTCTTACTTTTCGAATAGACAAGTAAACGATTCCCATGTCGTAGGTTCGTGCTAATTCCTCTGCACCTGTGTGAATAGGAACTTCTCTTCCAAAAAAAGTATACCAATGCTTGGCCTTTTTAATCATAGGTGACTGGTCACTTGCCAAACCATACATTCCGTACAACTTGTTTCTTTGATTTTCTTCGAGCACTTCTCGTAGTTTAAAAGTGGGCACCAAATGCATTCCAGACTTGCCCCTTGTTCTGCGAATGAAACGATCAAAAAATGGATTGTTGATTTTCTGATAGATTCCATACACAGGTATCTTAGTAAATAGTGCTACAGCTCCAGTCCATTCCCAATTCCCCTGATGTGAGGTTAGCACCACAATTCCTTTATTTTCCTTCGCGAATCGTTCTACTAATTCGACATTTTTCACTTGAAAACGTTTCTTAAAGGTTAAATTAGACATTAAACCGTTCTTTAAACTCTCGATGAATAAATCGGTGAAATGAGAATAGAATTTTCTTCGAATTTTTCTCTTTTCGTCTTTGTCTAATTCAGGAAATGCAGTTTTAAGGTTTTCTTCAATAACTGCTCTGCGATATCTAAAAACATCAAATAGTACAATGGCACTAATAGATGAAATACCATAAAGTATGGGAAAGGGTAAAAACGCAACTAGCCTTAACCATGGGTACGTAGCAATAAAGGTTAGTCGTTTTAAAAACATAGGGGTTAAAGATACGTATATTTATCACCCAAATTAGTTGTTCAATTTGACCTTAGATCTCAGTACTATACTATTATTTTTCATATTCTTAATGTCCTATAAAGGCTTTAGGGATTCCTCATTTTTCAACGCTTATTGCTTTTCAGTAAGTGGACTAAAATCAGGACAGTGGTATCGATTGTTAACCTCTGGGTTTTTACATGTCGGATGGTGGCATTTAGTGGTAAATGGGTTTACTTTTTATTTCTTTTCTCCTTCCATTCTTTCCATTTTTGGTACCGTAGGATTCATTGGACTTTATCTGTTTTCATTACTCACAGGTAATTTGCTAACGTATTTCTATAATCACAAAGAATACTATTATACCGCGGTTGGTGCCTCTGGAGCAATTTCCGGGATTGTGTTTTCCAGTTTAGTTTTTGACCCTTCGATGAAACTCTATATTCTTCCACTACCATTTCCTATCCCGGCGCCTTTATTTGGTTTAGGTTTTTTATTGTATTCAATGGTTGGTATTTTGCGAAACTCTGACCGCATAGGGCATGCTGCTCATATTGGTGGTGGAATAGGCGGAATTCTTTTCACCTTTCTATTTTATCCGTATTTACTGCGAGAAAATCCTCTACTATGGGTATTTTTGTTTGTAATTCTTATCGCCTTGTTCGTAATTAAAAAATTGAGGTAATCTATTATGAGATCAGAGTTGTTTGGTCAATTAAAAAATCAATTTGAAGGAGAACTTCGCTCTGATGACTTGTCCAAAGCTATTTACTCTACAGATGCTTCGGTATATCAGATGACACCTAAAGGGATTGCTATACCATCAAATGAGCATGATCTTATAAAATTAGTCTCATGGGCTGCTGAGAATAAGGTTTCACTAATACCAAGAGCTGCAGGGACCTCTTTAGCGGGACAATGCGTTGGCAATGGGGTTGTAGTTGACACCTCTAAATACATGAACCAAATTATTGCTTTTGATAAAGAAAAGCGTTTAATCACGGTTGAACCTGGAGTAATAAGGGATGAACTCAACCAGTTTCTTCGGCCCCATGGGTTGTTCTTTGGTCCAAATACATCGACTGCTAATCGATGTATGATCGGTGGAATGGTTGGCAATAACAGTTCAGGTACGACTTCTATACGTTATGGAGTTACTCGTGATAAGGTGGTAGGACTTCGATCTATTTTATCAGATGGCTCCATTCACGAATTTGGCGAGCTGTTGAAGGATTCTAAGGGGCATCCTGAAAAAATCACCTCTGAATTTGGTCATCGCATTGAGAGTCAAATTATTGAATTGCTATCTGAAAAAGGGGTTAAAGAAGAAATTATAAAGGAATTCCCTAAAAAAGAAATTCATCGAAGAAATACAGGATACGCCGTAGATGAGCTTCTTGAAATGACACCTTTCGGTGGATCAGAACCCTTTAACTTGTCAAAATTGCTCTGCGGTAGTGAAGGTACTCTTGCTTTTACCTCTCAAATCACCCTTGCATTAGATGAATTGATGCCGAGCACGTCAGCAATGGTGGTTACCCACTACCAAACCCTAGAGGCGGCATTAAGCGATGTTGCAGTGGTAATGCAAGAGGAATTGTTTACTTGTGAAATGATGGATCGAGTAATTCTCGACTGCACTAAGGGGAATCATACCTACAGAGAGATGAGGTCTTTTATTGAGGGTGATCCTGAGGCCGTTTTGATGCTTGAAGTACGCGATCAAACGGAGCATGGACTTCAACAAAAACTTGCTTCTTTATTAAACCTTATAGTTAGCAAGAGTAAGAGTTACGCTAATCCAATCTTGAGAGGGTCTAGAATTTCTGACGCAAATCAACTTAGAAAGGCAGGTTTAGGCTTACTGGGTAATATTGTTGGTGATAAAAAAGCGGTAGCGTGTATTGAAGATACGGCTGTAGCCCTTTCTGATTTGAAGCCCTTTATCATGGAGTTTTCCGAAATTATGAAGGGATACGATCAAAAGGCGGTGTACTACGCGCATGCTGGAGCAGGGGAATTACATCTAAGACCCATTTTAAATTTAAAGGATCAATCGGATGTTACTCTATTTAGAGCAATTACAACGGATGTTGCACATCTTACCAAAAAATACCAGGGTAGTTTCAGCGGTGAACACGGTGATGGAATCGTTCGTGCAGAGTTCATTCCATTTTTAATTGGTGATAAGAACTACGGTCTCCTTCGAAAGGTGAAAGCCGTTTTTGATCCGAACAATTTGTTTAATCCTCATAAGATAGTAGATCCATTCCCTATGGATCGAAGTCTACGGTTTGAGCCAGGAAGAACAGAACCTGAAATAGAAACCTTATTAGATTTTGAGGATAGCTTAGGATATCTAAGAGCAGTGGAACGTTGTAATGGGAGTGGAGATTGTCGTAAAACTGAAAAATCGAGTGGTGGAATGTGTCCAAGTTATCACGCGACAAAAGAAGAGAAAGACACCACTAGAGCTCGCGCAAATGCACTTAGAATCGCTCTAACTGAAAATAACAAGCAAAAAGTCTTTGAAAGTAAAGAGGCTATTGAGGTTTTAGATTTATGTGTGAGCTGCAAAGCTTGTGCAAGTGAATGTCCATCGAATGTGGATATGGCCACACTGAAATCAGAATACCTGTATCAATATCAAGAACAGAAAGGTTATAAATTAAGATCGAAACTATTCGCTTACAGTACTTTAATTAATCGTTTATCTAGTAAGATTGCACCGATTACGCGTCTAGTTTTCACTAGTCCAATCGCTAGTGTGATTAAATCACTTTCAGGTATTGCAAAGCAGAGACAACTCCCTCTGGTTTATAATGTTGATTTTAAGAAGTATTTAGCAGATTTACAGAAGATTAAACCTATCGAAAAGGATGCTCAAAGGCTGGTACTTTATATTGATGAATTTAGTCAATATATGGATGTGACTATTGCCAAATCTGCAATCAATACCTTACACAGTCTGGGCTATAATCTAGAGTTGGTTTTTGGCGAAAGTGGAAGGGCGTTCATATCAAAAGGTTTTCTAAAACAAGCGAAGCAGGCAGCAGAGGAGATGACTAGTAGGCTAGTTTCTTTAATCGAGGAGGAAGTAGCGATTGTAGGTATTGAACCTTCTGCTATTTTAACTTTTAGAGATGAATATCAAAGATTGCTTCCTAACTATCCAATGGTTCAAAAATTGAAGGATCAAACGTTTTTGATTGAAGAATTCTTAGCAAAGTCATTCGAAAATCAAAGTTTGGACAATTCTATTTTTCACAAGGAATCTGCAGAGGTAAAAGTTCACGTACACTGCCATCAAAAAGCATTATCCAACACCAAAGTTACTTTTGATTTGCTTAATCAAATTCCGAACTATACGGTATCTATTATAAATAGCGGATGTTGTGGCATGGCAGGTTCGTTCGGATATGAGGCCGAGCATTACGAAGTCTCTATGAAAATGGGAGGATTACGCCTTTTTAAATCAATTCAAAAGTCTGACAAGAAAACCATTATCGTTGCCAATGGTACAAGCTGTCGACATCAAATTAAGGATGGTACCTCACGCCATGCAATACATCCGATTCAAGTTATTGAACGCGCTTTGATTTAGTCTGTCCGTCATTGTTATTATCAATGACATCTATATCCCTCAATCCTTCTTCCTTAGTGGTAATTGAAGTAATTAACTCTTCAAGATCCATTTCTTTTAGGTCTTCATCAGCAAAGAAGGGAGATAGTTTATCCTGGTTGTAGTGATAAATCCTCCAGCGCTTGAAATTGTACTCAAGGGCGGTCAAATTTTCTATCCAATCCCCAGAATTTAAGTAGGTTGTTTTACCCTTTTTATTCATGTAAATTTCTTTCTTAGGCTGATGAATGTGTCCACAGATTACATAATCATAGTCGTTATCAATGGCTAATTCTGCAGCTACTTTTTCAAAGCTTTGAATATACTTAACTGCTCCTTTCACACTGTTCTTAATCTTTTTCGATAGCGAATACTTTTCCTTACCTAATTTTAATAAAAACCAGTTAATCAACCTATTAAGTAGTATAAGAAGGTCGTATCCCCATCCTCCCAATTTTGCTAGCCATTTAGCGTTTTGGATGGAAATATCAAAAACGTCACCATGAAAAATCCATGTCTTTTTCCCATCTATATCAAGAACGAGTTTATCTAATATTCTCAAACGACCCATGGCATTCCCAGAAAATTTTCTCAACATCTCGTCATGATTTCCGGTAATATAGTATACATCGGTACCTTTTGAAGCCATCCCGATAATCTTCTTCAACACTTTCATATGAGAAGCCGGAAAATATCGCTTTCGAAATTGCCAGATGTCAATGATATCACCATTAAGAATTAGTTTTTTTGGGGAGATACTATTCAGGTAGGTTAGTAATTCATCGGCATGACAACCGTAGGTTCCTAGGTGTGTATCGGATATGACCGCAATTTCAATTTTACGTTTTTTCAATGAGTAGGCATTTATAGTACAAATAAAAGTGCAGTTTTGTAGGGCAACCTTTCTTAATTACTAAGAGTGTGATATGAAATTGTTAACTTTTAACACGATTTCAGTTGATATATTTTAGCGGCAAGCCTAAGCAGAGTATTATTGCAGCATTAAATTATTGAGCGTTTAATTATGGCAGCGAACACTTTTGGAACCCATTTTCGAGTAAGTACTTTTGGAGAATCTCATGGGCCGGCACTAGGAGGAGTAATCGATGGTTGTCCTGCTGGAATTGAAATAAATCTTGAACTTATTCAAAATGAATTGGATCGAAGAAAGCCGGGGCAGTCTAAAATTACCACCCAGCGCAAAGAGCCTGACACTGTAGAGTTTTTATCAGGAATATTTGAAGGTAAAACTACCGGTACACCGATAGGATTTGTAATTAAAAACAAGAATCAAAAGTCAAAGGATTATTCCCATATCAAAGAAACCTATCGTCCTTCACACGCGGATTGGGTGTACGATCAGAAATACGGTTTTAGAGACTATACAGGCGGAGGAAGATCCTCAGCCAGAGAAACTGTTTCGCGAGTTGTTGCTGGGGCTTTAGCTAAACAACTTGTTTCACCGATGAAAATTAGGGCCTACGTAAGTCAAGTAGGTGAGATTAAATTAAATAAAGATCATAGTACCTTAGATTTCGAGGCTATCGAAAGTAATATTGTTCGATGCCCTGATTCCCAAACTGCTGATCAAATGATTGATTTAATCTCTAGCATAAAGAAAAAAGGGGATACTATCGGTGGGGTGGTGAAATGTGTTATTCAAAATGTTCCTGTCGGCTTGGGAGAGCCCGTCTTTCAAAAGCTTCATGCAGCTCTAGGTTCTGCAATGCTTTCGATTAACGCGGTTAAAGGATTTGCTTATGGTAGTGGTTTTGATGCTCCTAGTATGCTTGGTAGCGAGCATAATGACTATTTCAATGAGGATGGCACTACTAAGACGAATTATAGCGGAGGAATTCAAGGTGGAATTTCAAACGGGATGGATATTTATTTTGAGGTTGCCTTCAAACCTGTTGCAACCCTTTTACAGCCCTATGAAACACTGACGCGAGATGGATCGTTAACCGATACCCACGGAAAGGGTAGACACGACCCATGTGTGGTGCCAAGAGCTGTACCTATCGTAGAAGCTATGGCCGCTCTGGTTATGGCTGATTTTTTACTACTTCACAAATTATCAAAAATTTAAAGCATGGCGTTACACTGGAAAATTGTTCTTGGACTAGTATTAGGTCTTCTATTTGGGTTTGGAATGACATTTTTCGATTTTGGCCCTGCCTTTGTTTCTGATTGGGTTCAGCCATTCGGAACCATCTTTGTCCGTCTTCTTAAGCTTATTGCCATTCCACTAATTCTTGCCTCATTGGTGAAGGGAATTGCTGATCTGAAAGATATTTCTAAGTTTAAGAATATGGGAATCCGAACCTTTGTAACCTATATGATTACTACAGTGGTAGCCATACTGATTGGTCTAAGTTTAGTTAACATTATCAAGCCTGGAATTGGAATTTCGGAAGAGACTGTCGCAAAACTGACAACAACCTACGCAAATGACTCTGGTGTGACTTCAAAGATTGCTACTGCTTCGGCTCAAAAAGATGCAAGTCCTTTACAGTTTATTGTAGATATGGTTCCTGATAACATCTTTTATGCGATGTCTAACAATGGATTAATGCTTCAAGTAATCTTTTTTTCGATCTTATTTGCCATTTCATTGTTACTAATCGAAGAAAAAGCGGCTCAACCCATTAAATCCTTCTTTGACTCACTCAATGCGGTGGTATTGAAAATGGTAGATCTTATCATGCTTTTTGCGCCTTATGCAGTTTTTGCTTTATTGGCGAGTGTTGTTGTTTCTTCCTCTGATCCCGAATTACTTCTAGCTTTATTAAAGTACGCTGGGGTGGTAGTCTTAGGTCTTGTTTTAATGATCGTTTTCTATCTCATTGTAATAGCGACAGTGGTTAAGAAGAGTCCGCTTTGGTTCATTAAAAATATAAGTCCTGCTCAATTACTGGCCTTCTCTACATCCTCAAGTGCGGCCACGCTTCCAGTAACCATGGAGCGTGTAGAGGAGCATATTGGTGTCGATAAAGAAGTGGCGAGTTTTGTCTTACCCGTTGGAGCTACGATTAATATGGACGGAAGTAGTCTGTATCAAGCGATAGCAGCAGTTTTTATTGCACAAGCACTTAGCTTTGATTTAACACTAGGTGATCAATTAACGATTATTTTTACAGCGCTTTTAGCATCGATTGGAGCTGCTGCCGTGCCTGGTGCAGGAATGGTAATGTTGGTGATCGTTCTAGAATCTGTTGGTTTTCCTGCTGACAAACTAGCGATTGGTTTGGCACTTATTTTTGCAGTGGATCGTCCACTAGATATGTGCAGAACTGTTGTGAATGTTACGGGTGATGCCACAGTTTCTATTCTGGTTGCAAAGGCATTAGGCAAACTAGGTAATCCTAAGGTTAAAAATTGGGATGACCACTTGGATGAAGTGAACTAATTAGGTTTTATGCACATATGTTTTTTAATGTATCCATGGGAAAATATTGTTCCCGAAAAGGATACTACAATGACGATGATTCACGAATGTGTATCTCGTGGACACAAAGTAGCGCTTTGTACCCCAGGTAATCTTACGATTAGAGATAGTATCACCTCTGCCTTTTGCAACGTGATTCAACCTAAAGAGAAGATTAGTAATACCATCAAAGTCTTTTATAAGAATTGTTCTTTCAAAAGTCAGATGTTACCTCTTGCAGGGTTTGACGCTATTTTCATGAGAGCGAATCCGCCCATGGATCCTTTAATGCTCAATTTTTTAGATTCAGTTAAGGACGATGTCTTTATTTTGAATTCGATAGAAGGATTAAGAGAGGCTAATAATAAGCTTTACACCGCAGCATTTGGTCATATTCATGATGATATTATTCCCAATACACAGGTTTCAAAAAATAAAGAATACTTAGTCAAACAAATTGAAGAAAGTAAGGCAGATCGAATGATCCTAAAACCCCTTAATGGGTACGGTGGCTCTGGTGTTATTTTAATTGAAAAATCGGCAATGAGTAATATTAACTCTTTGCTTGATTTCTATCTTTCTAACGCTGATGGATCTAGTAATTATGTGATTCTTCAAGAATATGTTGAAGGAGCCGAAAACGGAGATGTTAGAATAATCATGCTTAATGGTGAACCAGTAGGGGCAGTACGAAGAAGACCTGCAGATAAAGATCACCGTTCCAATTTGTCAGTCGGTGGCACTTATGAAAAACACTCCTTGACCAGACAAGAAAAATTAATCTGTAAACGAATAGGTCCGAAACTTGTTAAGGACGGATTATATTTTGTCGGAATAGATGTTATCGGAGGCAAACTCATCGAAGTTAATGTAATGTCACCGGGAGGGGTTGTACCAGTAAATAAAATGAATAAGACCAAAATCCAGAAGTTGGTGGTTGATTTTATTGAAGATAAGGTCAACGAGATGGTATACAAGATTGATAGAAGATCTCGTCTCAGAAATCAGGTTCAACAGTCATCTGATCGTTAAGTAATGGAACTTGAACGGCTGACGATAGAAGAAATCATTGATTCTATAAAGAATCAAAGGTTTTTTGAGGCTGTAGATGACAAGTATGGCTTTTATATCAAGGTTGAAAGCTATACAGATCGAATAGCCGCTGCAATACATGACGGTCATCAACTTCGACCAGATCTAAAGGATAACTGCTTACTTACCGATGAAGAGAGACTTTATGAAGAAGATCCTTTTACCGCCTTATTCATAAAGGATCAACCAGTAGTGATTAAAGGTCTAGATAGTCGTTTCGAATATGATTTGAACAGAGTGTTTGAAGATGCTGTCTATGAAACAGCTTGGGGTAAGCAAGTTTGGAAAACACCCCTATCAGCAGAACAAATCAATCTCAGTAGAGAAAAATATCAACGTTTTTATAGAGCGGTTGATGCCTTGATAGGGAAACTATCAAGTATGCATGAAACACCAATTATGGTCTACGATATTCACAGCTATAATTACAAGAGATGGGATAGAAAAGTACCTGAGTTAAACCTTGGGACATCAATGTTAGATCGCAATAAGTGGAAAAAACAAATCGACAATTACCTATCAGCCCTAGAGGATAATTTCCCCAACTTTTGGGTTGCTGAGAATAATACCTTTTTTGGCAAGGGTGGTTTTCTTGGTCATATTCAAAAAAACTTCCATAACGTTCTAGTTTTAGCTACAGAATTCGGCAAATATTACTGTGATGAACTTACAGGAAGGTTTTATTGGGAACAGCTTGAAGACACAAGAAGGAGATTAAATTCTTGTTTATTAAAACATGATGCTAGCTTCTAAATCCATAGAACAAATTGCTCCCCGGCTCTATCAGAGTGATCAAAAATTGCATCAACTCTTGTCAAAGCTAGAACTGTTGCAGTACATCAACCCAATAAACAGTGAGAAAGAGCGGTTAAAGTTCTACAGGAGTCGATATTACTACGAGCCTGATTTTAGGTATCCGAAATGTCAGCATAATCTTTCAAAGATTCGAAAGCAGCTGAATAGTATTAAGGTTCACAAGATTGAACATCCTCTTGCGCAGCATTTATATGAACAAACTATTTGGTATTTTAATGGAATATTAGATTGTATTTCTACAGTAGGGCAGGGAAGACTTTTTTTAAACTCAAGCTTGAAAACTTTTGGAGCTCCGAGTCACTCTGAATTACAGTTCGCTCATCAAATTCTAGAGAAGACTTCACAAGATCAATATTCTGATCAACTCATCTTTAGTACCAATGACGCCGTGAAGTACATGAAGGAGTACAATAAAAAATACGGTTTTGATGTAACTGTTGAAGGAGTAACACACATCACCTCTAAGGCAATGGTAAGCAATCGATTACCTGCAGTTTTCTTGAGGAAGAATCAAAAATTTTCAGAGAACGAGTTGGTTGCGTTGGCTAATCATGAGATTGGAGTTCATTTAGTGACAACTTTTAATGCTAAGAAACAACCTCTTAAAATCTACGAGTTTGGAACTCCATTCAATGTAGAATCTCAAGAAGGTCTAGCTGTATTTTCAGAGTATTATAGTGGGAGTTTAACTCTTACTAGACTTAGAGAGTTGGCACTTAGAGTAATTCTTGCTGATCGAGTGGTTAAAGATTATTCTTTTTCTTCGAGTTTTGATTTACTCCTGACAACCTATGGATTAGATAGAGATACAGCATTTAAAATGGTGACTAGGCTTTATAGGGGTGGAGGGTTTACTAAGGATCGACTCTACCTTAGTGGTTTATATCAATTTTTAACTTACGGAAACGATTTACCACTAGATTGGCTGTTAGCGGGTAAGACCTCTCTCGCATATGTTGATCTTATTCAAGAAATCGGCGATGATATACCAATAATTAAACCTCTAAAGTATCAATCGTTAAGCTTCAAACAGAATTTAGGATTGGGTACCAAGGTTGATCATATTCTAAAGGCTTGCATCTAGAAAATTAGAGTTTAAGTCGACCATCAAAAGAATCTTTAAGTGTAAATTCGCATCCTTTTATTTCTTTTCTTCGATTTGATGCGATAAGCCGATAAATTATATTAATCAGCCATTCTGGAGCGAACCATAAAAGAATACCCAAGATGAGTGGTAATCCTTTTAGATTTCTACCTATTAATTTTAAAGCCTTTGCTTCTTGGTACCATAAAGTAGTAGGCCGAAAATAGACGATAGAATTCTGAAAAAGTTCAATTCCTAAACCGCGTTCTATTGCCCATGAAGCTGCTATAGTTGAATGCGCCGAAACCAAAATAAAAACGCCTTCAGTATCCCATCGGAGAATTTTCCTTGCCCAATTCGAACACATGGGGCAATGACTATCAAAAAAGACGTAGTGACGATTCTCTTGAAATCTCATCAACGGTTAAACCTTATTTAATTTCTCAAGGGCTACTTTGGTAGTAAACATACCGTAATTCACCGTTGCTATTCCTTTTTCTATTTGGTCGATAGTACCTGTTGAGCGACTATCCTCAAGCCTTACACGATCGCCAACTTTTAAATCAACTGGTTTAGGCAAGATTTTTTTTGGTGAATTTTTCTTAGTAGTAGCTTCCTTGATCTTAACAGTCTCGACCGCTTCTTTGATTTCTGATGTCAGAGCCTTTTTTTCGACACGTTCTTTTTTAATGATAGGTGCAGCCTTCTTTTTACGTTTACTGTTTTCAGTTTCCACCAATCTTAGAAAACCGGATATCAAATTTCTTTTTTTCTGATCCTGAAAGTATCTTTCTGATAACTCATCAACCCTTTCACCTAGTTGAATCATTTTACTGTGATACTCGTAAAGCTTTTGATACGATTTAAGTTTTTCTTCGAGTTTACTATTCAAACGCTCTAGTTTCTCACTTTCTTGGGAAGCTTTTTGAGCCTCCTTGTTCAAACGATCCTCGGTTTTAGTGATTTTCGATCGTTCTTTTTGAAGTTTAGCAATTGTGGCATCAAAACGCACCTTACCTTTTTCAATTTTCTTTTTTGCTCGGTTAATTAAACTGTAGGGTATTCCGTTTTTCTGTGCTACTTCAAAAGTGAATGAACTACCCGCTTCGCCAAGTACCAATTGATAGATTGGCTCAAGGGTTCGATTATCAAATAGCATATTCGCGTTGGAGGCACATTCAAGCTCATTTGCTAACAGTTTTAAGTTTGAATAATGCGTAGTGATCACTCCATATGATTCTTTCTCATAAAAGGTTTCTAAAAACGTTTCAGCAAGTGCTCCGCCTAGCTCTGGATCAGAACCGGTACCGAATTCATCGATAAGGAATAAAGTTGAATCATTACATTTTTTCAAAAATTGATTCATATTCTTCAGTCGATAACTGTAGGTGCTTAAATGATTTTCAATGGATTGATTATCACCAATATCCGTTAGAAAACGATCGAAGATGCAAACAGTACTATTTCGGTGCACAGGAATGAGGATTCCAGCCTGTATCATTAGTTGTAATAAGCCGACTGTTTTTAGTGTAATACTTTTTCCTCCAGCATTTGGCCCAGAGATTACGATGATTCTATTTTCAGGATGTAGTTGAATACTTTGAGGAAAGGTTTCCTTTTTTTCCTGTTTATTTTGAAGATATAAGAGGGGATGAAAGGCATCCCTTAAATTTAAACTACGATTGGTGTTTAATTGTGGTTTTATACCATTGACATCTCGGGCAAACTTGGCTTTTGCAGCAATTAAATCGATACCTACTAGATATTCTTGAAACTTTATTAGATCTGGCTTAAAAGGTCTAATTGTATCTGTTAAAACGATAAGAATTCTTCTAACTTCTTCGGTTTCTTCATATTCTAAATCGGCGAGTTCTCTAACATAACGTTGAGTAGATTCAGGTACGATATATACGATCGATCCTGTTTTCGAAGATCCCATGAGTGTACCCTTAACTTTCTTACGATACATCGCTTTAACAGCCAATACACGTCGGTTATCTATAAAAGATTCTTTAATATCATCTAGGTAGTCATTAGATAAAGCAGAGGATAGCGCAGCTCCAAAACTTTGATTTATTTTTGATCGAACCTCAGCCATTTGTCTTCGTAGATCAGCCAGGGCAGGGGAGGCGGTGTTTTTGATTTCACCGAATCGATCCACGATACCTTCAATTTCTTTTTTCAAAAAAGAAAGATCCTCTAAAGGTTCGGTTTGAGTGTTTAGGGTGGGGTAGTATTCTTTAAATTTTTTAAAGAATTTCTGATGTCCCCTAACTTGGTCAACAATACTCGAAATCTTTTTGAATCCAGTGGGTTCGATAGCGGTATTTTCGATACCGAGTAAACGGAGCTCACCATCAATTGCATCAAAGCCATGATTGGGTATAACATTATCGTTATCAAAGGAACTGAGATATTCGGAGGTTTTATTGAGAGACTCTTCAATGATTTCAAAATCACTAGAAACCTCAATAGTATAGGCAACTTCTTTTCCTTTTTGGGTATTACATCGTACAGAAATTTGATAACAAATTTTATCAAATTCAAGGTCTTGTAATGCTTTCTTAAATAATGAGTTCATAGCTTATCACAAAGATAGGATGAATACTTATCTTTAATTAATGTTTGACTTACCGAATAACGATTGGAATACTTTCATCATCTCTGAATTCGAAAAAGATTACTTTCAATTACTCGAAAAAGATTTGATGAATGCTTATGACAAAAGCTCCATTTTTCCTCCAAAAGAACAAGTTTTAAGAGCTTTTGAGCTATGTTCACTACAGAACTTAGCAGTCGTAATTGTTGGGCAAGACCCTTATCCACAACCAGATCACGCAGAAGGTCTTTCGTTTTCGGTAAAAAATGGTACCAAACCACCGGCTTCTCTTAAAAACATATTGATTGAAAGTGAAAATCATCCGAACCAAGTTAATCCTAGTTTAGTGCCATGGGCTGAACAAGGAGTTCTACTTTTAAATCGAACTTTAACCGTGCAAGAGGGTAAGCCTAATGGCCATGCAAAATTAGGCTGGCAAAGTTTTACCCTTCACTGTATCGATTACATTAACCAAAGAAAAGAAAATGTGGTTTTCATGCTTTGGGGATCAGCAGCGATCGCTCTAGAAAAACGGATAGATATAGAAAAACACCTTGTTCTTAAAAGCGGGCATCCGTCACCTTTAAGCGCAAATAGGGGGTTATGGTTTGGGAATAAGCACTTTGAAAAAGCAAACGATTACTTAAAGAAGAAAAAGAATCGTGTGATCAATTGGGGACTACCCGCCAACACGTTTAACCGTGAACCCACACTCTTTTAAAAACTCCATGATTACCTCTCTGTAATCTCCTTGAATAACAATGTCATCAGATTTAATACCCCCTCCGATATTGAATCTTTTTTTTATGGCACTCGCTAACTTTTTGAAATCTGCTGGGGTTCCTTCATACGATTTAATCACTGTTGTAGGCTTTCCTTTGCGCTTTTCATAGCAACATTGTAGCGTAGGAGTGGTGTGCACATAAAAGTCAAGAGATTTTTCTTCGTTTGACGCTACAGTTTCTTCTGGTTCGTGATCTGGAAAAGCATTTCTTAATGCATCAGCTAAATCCATTGTGCGTTTATTTTAATAAACCTAATTCTCTTAAGCGCTCATCAAGATACTCACCAGCAGTACAGTCTTCGAATTGCATAGGTGAATGGTCACTTAAGCAAGATTCTAAACAATTAAGTGGCATTTCTCTTTTTGGATGCATAAAAAATGGAATAGAATATCTTGACTCATTGACGATATCCTCATCTGGATTAACCACGCGATGAATGGTTGATTTTAAACGATTGTTGGTTAAACGAGAAAGCATGTCACCAACATTGATCATTAATTCATCCGGTTCAGCGATCGCATCAACGTATATTCCATCAAGACGTTGTACTTGTAATCCTTTACCGTGTGCTCCCATGAGCAGGGTGATTAGGTTAATATCGCCATGCGCAGCCGCTCTAATTGCTTTTCTATCCTCAGGCTTTACAGGCGGATAGTGAATAGGTCGTAGAATTGAATTACCTCCAATTACCCATTGATCGAAATAATTAGCAGGTAAATCAAGATGTTCAGCAATTGCACGAAGCAAGTGAAGGCCTGTATTTTCGAGAGCTTTAAATGCTAGTTCCCCGTAATTATTAAATGAATCTAACTCTGAAACGCTACAATTAGGAGGGTAAATACGGTCAGGGTCATGATATTGACCAAAGTGCCAGAACTCCTTTAAATCAGCAGTTTTACTTCCTTTTGCAGTTTCTCTTCCGAAAGAGGTGTATCCGCGTTGTCCTGCCATTCCTTCAATCTCGTACTGAAGCTTAATAGCTTCTGGAAGCGCGAAGAAATCCTTAACTGATGTATAAAGATGCTTGGTAAGGATATCATCTAAAAAGTGGCCCTTTAAAGCGACGAAGCCAATCTCAGAAAATGCTGAACCTACAGCGTCAATGAAGGAGAGTTGTTCGTTACGAGAACCTTTGATATAATGGATTAAGTTTACGGATGGGATAGCTGATTTCATATTCTATTTTACATAATATAAATTATGGGACATTTATTTTAAACGCTTCATCGCACGAGCTCTAAGATACACTCTAGGATCTCTTTTCATATTTATAAAGTAAACACCGGTTAATAAAACTACCGCTGCTACCACGCTTTGAGTGCTTATCGTTTCTTTCAATACCAAATATCCTAAAACCATAGCCACAATCGGATTGATATATGTTGAAGTTGCAACCTTTTCAGGACTCACCGTTCTTAAGAGATAATTGAAAGACGTAAATGCTACAATACTTCCAAAAATAATTAATCCTAACATAGACCATTTTACGTTTATTTCCCATTCATCAGGACTTATCCAATGCTCTTGCTTAATCATACTCATTAATATTAGCCAAAGGCTTCCAAAGAACATCTGATATGCAGAATTGACCAAGTAATTTTTTGGTAATTCTGCCTTACCAACAAAAATGCTAGCATATCCCCAAGTAATCACGCAGCCTATGATCATTATTATTCCTTTCAAGGATTCTGGAGATGACGTAATTTGATTCTGACTAATCAGCAAATACATTCCTAGTAGTCCAACAAAAACACCAACCCAGGAAAACAATTTGATGCGTTTATTTTCAATAATCCAGAGCAACAACAATACAATTAAAGGCTGAGAAGCAATTGTAAGAGCGGCTAAACCACTATCTACATAGGATAAAGCCCAAACAACCACTCCATTACCAATAGCTAAAAACAGAAAACCAGCTATTGCTGCATTCTTTAATTGAACCAAAGTCACCTTTAAACTCTTGCTGGAGACTTTAACTATTAAAAACATTAAAAAAGACGCTGAAAGAAATCGAACACCGGCCAACATGAAAGGCTCTAACTGACCTACTGCAATCTTATTTAGTAAATAGGTGGAACCCCAAATTAAATAGATTGATAAAAAAGCTAAAAGCCTGGTAATGTTCATTTTAATATTTGTTATCTAAAATTTTAATTTAATATAAAGTTATAGTTTATGTTTTTTATCACAAATTACTTTAAATCAATTATTTGACCCTTATAAAACAGATATTTAGGTTGATTTAATTTATTGACTAATAAATAGGTGTTTTCAAGAGACAACTCCTGCTCTACCCCATCATTATATTGAAACATTGTGGTAGGGAAATACTTCCTTGAAGGAGCTTTTGTAAAATATAGAAAACCGTCTTGTAATAATGATTTCTCATGAGCACTGTTTTTGACTCGCCCATTAAAAACCTTAGGGAATAAAATCTTTAATCCTTCCGCATTGAAGTTCTTATAACCTGTATAGGTACTTAAATCGCCCTGATCCTCTAAGGTTACTTGATAAATTACTTTACCCTTATAAGAATCGTTGCTTGATTCTTCTAAAAAATAACCAAGATCGACGGTGTAATAGGAGCTATTTACCATTTTTTGGACTTTCTCAATCTTTAAATCAAACAAGTTTCGATCATTGCGTGGAATCTGACTGTATTGTTCTACTGAAATTGCTTTGTGAAGTCCTTTTTGGATGGCTTCTAGTGCAGATCCTATTAAAACAAAATTAAGTTTTCGCCCCAATTGCTTTTCTGGATCATTTTTGAAGCCACCAGTTTCGATTAAAATGAGTTTCGTTCCCCATTTTTGAATATTATCTCCAAAGGCACGAGGTTCAAAGTCATCATTGTACCGACCAGTATGATTTGGAATGTAATGTTGATTAATCTTGTACAAATATGAGATTAATTGCATGGCCTCATCTCTCCCTGCACTTCTACTTTTCTCATAATCGAAAGCAGTTGCTAAAAATGAAATGCTGGCTTCATTGTTTAAACGCTCGACATTATAATATTTACTCTGATCGTGAAGATTAAAACCATAATCTGCACTCAGACTGTCCCTTACTCGTTTTAATAGTTGTGATTCTGGCGCGATTAAGCGTAGTGCATCACGATTAAGGTCGATACCGATAGCGTTTTCACGAGTCCAACGGCTTGCACCATCGGGATTCAACATTGGAATAAAATGGATTCGAAGATCTTGTAATAGGCTATTTACCGACTTCTGTTTTGAGTTTTCTGCGATAAATGAAAGTAAATCAACGATAGATCTAGTCGCTGTAGACTCATTTCCGTGCATCTGTGACCACATTAGAACATCAACGTCTCCATTCCCAACACTCACCATTCTTATAGGCCTGTCCTCAACAGAATGGCCTAACAACTGAATTTCGAAAAGTCCCGGGGCTTTACCGGTAATCAAATCTATTTGTTTCTGCAAAAAATCTGGTTTCACTTTCATTTCTGAAAAGCCCTCTACCTCATATTTAGAATATTCGTTGAATAATTCTTCTGTAAACGAGCTTAACTGTTGCCCGTAAGAGTATGTTGTAAAAACAAGGCTAAGTGTAACTAATTTTATGAAATCCATTGGTCTTTATTAAAGTTAGGATTGCGTTTTTCTAGAAAAGCATTTCTACCTTCTTTGGCCTCGTCTGTCATATATGCAAGTCTAGTAGCTTCGCCTGCAAAAATCTGCTGACCAACCATGCCGTCATCGGTAAGATTCATAGCGAATTTTAGCATTTTAATTGCTGTGGGAGACTTTGCGAGTATTTCATTCGCCCATTCTAAAGCCGTCTCTTCTAGCTTTGAATGCTCTACGACACAATTTACCATTCCCATTTCAAAGGCTTCATCAGCAGAGTAATTTCTACCAAGGAAAAAGATTTCCCTAGCCTTCTTTTGTCCGACCATTTTTGCCAGATAGGCTGAACCATAACCCGCGTCGAATGAACTTACATCCGCATCAGTTTGTTTAAATATTGCATGTTCCTTACTAGCAATAGTTAGATCACATACTACATGAAGACTATGACCACCTCCAACTGCCCATCCGGGAACCACTGCAATAACTACCTTAGGCATAAATCGGATTAAACGTTGAACCTCTAAAATGTTTAGTCGATGAATACCATTGTCACCAACATAACCTCGTTCTCCCCTAGCCTTCTGATCTCCCCCGCTACAAAAGGAATAAATTCCATCCTTAGGAGAAGGCCCTTCACCCGTTAGTAGAACAACACCGATCGTTGGATCCTCAGAAACCGTATAAAAGGCATCGTACAATTCAGAAGTGGTTTTTGGTCTGAATGCATTTCTAACTTCTGGACGATTAAAGGCAATTCTAGCGATATTACCCATTCTTTTAAAGGTAATGTCTTCGTATTCTTTTACCGTTTCGAATTGTGACATAAAGCCTGTATGTTTTAATTTTTATTTGTCTTCAAGGTAAGGTATTTACCTAGATTTTCAGTTGAATTAATGGTTGAATGACGTATCACTTGTTTTAAGATTTCTAAAGCTTTCAAATTATTCTCAACGGTTAAATTGGCAATCCATGAATCATTTGAAAATTCAGAAAAATGATCGAGTAGTTCAGATTGAATTGATTGCTCTCTTTCTAAGATTTCACTGTTATTAATTATGCTTTCTATGGTATTTAAATACTCCCTCTCACTATTTAAATGCATAAATAGTGATCGGCTTTCCATATCGATTCCTTCACTTGCTACAGAAGTACAAAGGCAGATCACCCCATTATTTATAGACTGAAGTACTTTGCCTTTTAATCCAGCTCCAAACGGGGTTGGTGATAGTAAAAATTGATAATTAACAAGAATTGTATCAAGGTCTTCTACCCACCCTAGAAAAGAAACCTGTTTTAATTTTTTGGCCTTATTCATTAATGATTCTGGGTAATAAGCACCAAATAATATCAATGAACTTTCGGGCTGCACTTTTAAAATATTCGGCCACATCTCAATGATACGTTTTAAGGTTGCCTTATTGCCAGGATGCTTACCGGAACCAAAAAAAACAAAGCTCCAAGGTTTTCGATTGTTGGTAGTAGCTATTTCTCTGCGATGAACAATAAGTGGGGTGTAGATGAGCTTTGAGCCTATTGATGGTAATAAAGCAGTTAATCTATTAATCTCTTCACGCGAAATGATCAAAACTTTATCAACACGATAAAAACTGGCAATTTCTCGTTTAAAAGCGTCGGTAGTTTCCCATTCCTCCTCTTTACCATTCGATCTTGAAAGCCGAAGACTGTGCAGATCTTCTGTGTTTAATAGGGTGTAGCATTGGGGTAGGTTCTTATAAACTCTCCATCCGAATTGTTCCTCTGAAATAAATCGATCAAAAAGAACAACCTCAGGCCGAAGATCTAAAATTAGTTCATCGAATGAATTGCAATTCAAGGCGATTTTGTGAACTATAATAGCGTCTTCAATAAATGGATCCCCTAATGGAGTCTTATCTGTGGTACATCCAAAATGTACTTGGTATTTCGCATTTTTAAACGACTGAATCAAGGCTAATAAATGCTGGCCAGCAGCAGTGGTATTTGACTCTGGCCATAAGTGTGCAATTATTAGCAGTTTTCGTTTCACGAGGAGAGCGTTGCGAATTGTCGAGCAATATTGGCTCTAAGTTTTCGAATATAGTCCTCTTCAAGCCATTCTTTATAATTCTTTGTATTGTTCATTATGCAATAAGTGTACTGCTGAACGCGATACTGTATATCCTCTTCAAGTAATTTCGCTAACTGACGTGCTTCTATTACCGTTTCACTATTTTCAACGCACATTTGAGTGTGCTGAACGATACTTTCTTCTAATACTTGCTTACTTCTACCCCCTGCAGTAAAGACCTCTTTGTAGCGCTCCCTAATATTAAAAGTAGGATCTAAAGTATTCTTAAACCTTTCACGTATAGCATCGGGCATAACGTATTCAAAGTCTCTTTCGATATCTTCATCACTTTTAATACTCTCCAAATAGAAATCAGGGAAATGAAAAATCTCTTGCCAATCAATAGGTTCGTCCCATTGTCCGAAACGCAGGGTATTATTTCCTAAATCGATTACTTTAAAAGAAGATTTGTCGGGCAATATTCTAGACCCTCGACCAATCATTTGAAAATAAAGCGTTAACGATCTTGTCGCCCTATTAAGGATAACAGTTTCGACACTTGGCTCATCAAATCCTGTTGTGAGTATACTTACAGAAGTTAATATCGCTCCTGGTGTATGTTTAAACCAATTTAAGATTTCAGCGCGCTCTGTTGCTGAGCTTTTGTTATCTAGATGTCGAATCGGTAAATCAAGTTTACTAAATGCTTCAAAAACGGAGTAAGAGGCAAAAATTCCATTATTGAAAATTAGTGTCTTTTTACCTTTAGAAAGCTCCATATAGGCATTCAAGAGCTTTCCAATCATACTTTGATTGGTGTAGAAAGCATCACTACTTTTTACGGTATAGTCGCCATTAGCTCCAAGCTTTAAACTTTGTAGACTTAAATCAAAACGATGAATTTCTGCCTTGGCTAAAAACCCTTTGTCAATTAATGATTTAATAGACTCCCCTATGATTAATTTTTTATAATAATCCTTCATAGGAAGCTTGATATTAGAACTTAGGGGAGTAGCAGTAACTCCAAGAACATAAGCTTTCTCAAAGTATTTAAATAGCTTTCTAAAGGAATTGTAATGCGCCTCATCAATAATGACTAAACCAACGTTTTCTAAAACGATTTTCTCATCGTTTAATCGGTTATTCAAGGTTTCCACCATAGCTACATAACAGGTATGGTCATCTTTCGCAGGAATTTCTTTAACCGAAGAGTTAATTACCTTGTTTTTAACTCCAAAATCAGCTAGCATTTTTGAAGTTTGTGCACTAAGTTCTATACGGTGCGTAAGCACAACAACTTTCTTGCGATAGGTTTCGATATACCTACGTGCAATCTCACTGAAAATGACCGTTTTACCTCCACCTGTTGGTAGTTGATAAAGAATGTTTGCACCCTCATCCAAAGACTCAATAGAATTAAAGATGCGTTTTAGATCATTCTGTTGGTAGTTATAAAGGTCTTTGGAGCGTGGCAATGGAGAAGTAATTTTGACTAAAGTGCAAAAATAGCCCAAATCTCTACCTTCTGCCAAATCTTACGTTACAGAATCTTTGGTGATAACTTCTTGATAACCCCTATTTCGAGCTATTGTGGTGACTATAAATGATTTGTATCATAGATAATGTAAAAACAAACCCATGAGACAACTAAAAATCGCTAAGCAGGTAACTAATAGGGAATCTAAATCCCTTGATAAATACCTTCAAGATATCAGTAAAATTGACTTGATCACAGCCGAGGAAGAGGTTGAATTAGCACAGAAAATTAAAAGAAGCGATCAAAGAGCTTTGGAAAAATTGGTAAATGCTAATCTTCGATTTGTTGTTTCGGTAGCCAAACAATATCAAAATCAGGGCTTAACACTTCCTGATCTAATTAATGAAGGAAACTTTGGACTAGTTAAAGCAGCTCATCGTTTCGATGAAACCCGCGGATTTAAATTCATCTCTTATGCAGTTTGGTGGATTCGCCAAAGTATTCTACAGGCTCTGGCTGAACAATCGAGAGTAGTTCGCTTACCCCTTAATAAGATTGGATCTATTAATAAAATCAATAAAACTTTTTCCTATTTAGAACAGGCTCATGAACGTCCTCCATCTGCTGAAGAGATAGCAGAAGAGCTAGGTCTTTCGGTTTCAGAAGTGAAACAATCTTTGAAAAATGCCGGAAAACATATTTCTATGGATGCTCCATTTGCCGAAGGAGAAGATTCAAATTTATACGATGTGATTTCAGCGTCAGAGACCCCAATGCCTGATTCAGAATTGGTTAAAGAATCTATAAGAGAAGAAATAGGTCGCGTTTTAGAAACCCTAAGTGAGCGAGAAGCGGATGTAGTGAAACTTTATTACGGTATCGGACAGAGTTCTACGATGACTCTGGATGAAATTGGAAATACCTTTGATCTAACTAGAGAGCGTGTACGACAGATTAGAGAAAAAGCGATTCGTAAACTCAGAAAATCAGCGAAAAGTGATCTTATTCAGTCTTTCATTGATTAAAAAAATTTAGCATGTCTACTAGAAGTGAAAAATTGTTACAGCAACGCCCAGACATACCCACCTCAAAAATAAATGATCAGATGGGATCTGAAGAATATTTTCAAAATGCGATTCTCCGACCCATACTAAAACTTCAAAACGACCTTTTTATAAGCGTCTTTAAAAACTATATTAAGAAACACAAGAACGTCTTCTATGAGCTTAGTTTAGAGAAGAAACAACGTTATATTGAGCATGCGATTCAAAAGGATATTAAGTTTCGAAACTCGCTAAAAGGAATTATCATTGGGATGTTTACTGTTGAGGAGTACCAAACCTATACGATGAATTCCTCTGCTTTGAACAAACGGATGATGAATTTACTTATCGTTCGTTTGAAAGATCAATTATTACTTTTCGATCGAATTGATGCCGCTTAAATTATAGGTTCTCCATTGAGATCTGTAGTTAAGGTGAGAGTCATAAAATCTAGAAAGGGTCTAGCAGAGATGAAGCTGTCGATGACCTTTTTTGAAAAATCCTCCTTTATACATTCTTCATTTGTAAAATTCTTTATTAGAATGAATTGCTTGAACCGTAACCATTGAATAGCCTGATGTTCTTTGTCAAAACCTTTTGGACATGATTTTAGCTGCTCTCCAAAGAGCTCTCCCCATTGATTTTTCAAATCCTTTTCATTGAGAAGATTAGAAAACTCTTCGTATTCTAATTCTAATTCTTTTCGAATTCTAAAAAGATCTTCCTTGTTAGGATTCCAAAATCCACATGCGATAAAATTATTGTTTGGCTCTAAGTGAATATAGTATCCGCCACGTAACTGTTTACCCTCACGATGAATAGACGTTGATAAATGAGTCTTAAAGGGTAATTTGTTTTTCGAGAATCGAACATCTCTGTAAACTCTGAAAATTTTGTGGTTTTCAAGTTGATCAGTGGCTCCTAACCCATTTTGTATATCGTCAAAAACTAGCGAAGAACTATTTTTTAATTGGTTGTAACGATTCTTGTTTTCAGCGAACCACTCTCTGTTATTATTATTCTTTAACTCGTCTAAAAACAAATAAAGACTCTTAGGAATTTGATTCATAATCAAGAGAAATAGCTGCTATACAAGTCATTAATCGTCGTTGTATTCTCGACCCTTCCTTTAGTTAGTTTTTGACTGGCTACCAATCCGAAAATCACTAATTCTTTAAAAAAGTATTTCAAATTGCCTTCGACCTCAGGTGCATGTTTATTGAGGAGCTCTTCTAAAGGTTTGATTTGATCAAGGCACTGATGATAGTAGGTTTCATCTGCATTATCGTGAAGTTCTAAAGCATCATTTTCATAAAACCAAGTGTAAAGATTATCGTAAGGTGTTTCAACTCCTTTCTTTTCTAGCTTTTCGATTTTTGGAAAATAATCTTCAAAGATCTGCTTGATTGCATGTTCTATAAGATGTTCAGCCACAAATACAGGACCTTCATTTTCTCCCTCATATACTAATTCAACCTTTCCCGTTATTGCTGGCACAACGGCTAGTATATCAGAGACACGTATCGTTCCCGCCTGCTCCCCATTTTCGATTAAACGTAATTCGGCATGACTCATCATATGTTCAAATGCAGAAATACTTAACCGAGCTGAAACCCCACTTTTAGCATCCACATATTCACTCTTTCTGGCTTGAAATCCAATCGATTCAATAATATCTCTTGCAGGCTCCGGAATAGAAATATTGATTGTCGAATTCCATTTTGCTTCTTGAGCGGTTATTGCCTTAGCGGTTTCCATGTCTTTAGGATAGTGGGTAACGATTTGAGACCCGATTCGATCCTTAAGTGGAGTAACGATACTTCCTCTATTGGTATAATCTTCAGGATTCGCAGTAAATACAAACGTTACATCTAATGGAAGTTTTAGTTTGAATCCGCGAATCTGTACCTCCCCCTCTTGTAGGATAGAAAATAACGAAACCTGAATTCTTGCCTGAAGATCTGGTAATTCATTAATTACGAATAGACATCGATTGGCCCTTGGAACCATGCCATAATGAATAACCTCTGGATCAGACAAGGCTAATTTTAGGTTGGCTGCCTTAATAGGGTCTACATCACCGATTAGATCGGCAACACTCACATCAGGGGTAGCTAATTTTTCAAAGAACCGCTCTGACCGATGTAGCCAATCGATCGGTGTCTGGTCACCTAATTCATTAATCCTATTTTTAGCAAAATCGGATATAGGTCGAAAAGGGTCGTCATTTATTTCTGAGTCTGATACAAAAGGAATATACTCATCGAGTAATTCAATCATTTGCCGAGCCATTCTTGTTTTTGCTTGACCACGTAACCCAAGAAAATTAATGTTATGTTCTGCGAGAATTGCTTGCTTCAGCTGTGGAATTACGCTGTGCTCGTATCCTTTAATCCCTTCAAAAAGTTCTTTCCCACTTCGCGTAAGACGTATGAGATTTTCTCTCATCTCTCTTTTAACGCTTTTTGATTGATAGTTGATCTTCTTTAAATCACCTAGTGTTTTTAATTCGCTAACATTCATAATCTTCTTTTTCTATTTGCCGTATAATCCTCAAAAATCATTGAGCCTAAATCATCTAGACCCGTGTAAAACGCTTTACCTCCGTTTAATCTTGTAAACTCTTGAATAAAATGCATCAAATAGGTGTCCTGAGCAATCATAAAGGTGGTTACAGGTATTTTACTTTTTGCTAGAAAACGCGCTCTTTGATAGCACTCTTCTACAATCATTTCATCTAAACCAACACTATTTTTATAATACGACCCGTCTTTCAGCCTAATACAACTCGGCTTTCCATCGGTAATCATAAAAATTTGTTGATTGGTGTTTTTCTTACGTTTTAATAATTGTAGCGCTAAATCTAATCCGGCTACAGTGTTGGTATGATAGGGCCCTACTTTGAGATACGGTAGTTCGCCAATGGATATAGGCCAGGCGTCATTTCCGAATACGATAATTTCGAGATTATCTTTTGGAAAGCGGGTAGTAATCATCTCTGAAAGAGCCATTGCAACTTTCTTCGCTGGTGTAATTCGATCTTCCCCATATAGAATCATACTATGACTGATATCAATCATAAGAACTGTGCTCATTTGAGACTTATTTTCTGATTCGTAGACTTCCAGATCATCGTGATCTAACGTATAATTATCGATACCTGAACGAAGCATGGCATTCTTAAGCGACTGATTCATGTCAATCTGATGTACCGAATCTCCGTATCGGTATGGCCTTGTCGATCCAGTTCGTTCATCAGAGGCACCTGTAGATTTTGTGTTATGATTTCCCTTTTGCCCCTTCTTAAGTTTTCCAAAAATCTGATTTAGTGCTCTTTTTCGAAGTTCTCGTTCAAGTTTAGCTGTTGCTTTTAGCTTTTTAGAAGTTTCTGAAGTAGTATTCCCATCTATTGGATCATCTTCAAACTCTTGGCGCACCACTCCCTTTTCGAGTAAGTCATCTATAAAGTCGTCAATAGTGTACTCCTCAGTGGTGAGTTCATACTCTTTATCTAGTTCTCTTAACCAATCAATGGCTTCCTCTACATCACCAGAGGTATGAGTGACTAACTCCTGAAATATATCATAGAGTCTCTGAAAAGGAGACTTTTCTTCTGGGGAGTTTAGGGTAATTCGATAACCTAAATCTAAATTCATAGCCCTATAAAGGTACAAATTTACCGGGCCTATTTTTCTCTTGATTTTAAGATTTCAAGTACGTCACTGAGTTGATAACCTTTAGCCTTTAAGAGAATTAAATAGTGAAACAAAAGATCTGCAGATTCGTTTAAAAACAATTCTTCATTATCATCTTTGGCTTCAATCACTACTTCAACAGCTTCTTCACCAACCTTTTGAGCGATCTTATTAATACCCTTTTCAAAAAGAGAAGCTATGTAGCTTTTAGAGTCTCCATTTTCTTTACGCTGGTCAATGATTGACTCTAGATGCTTAATCCAATCATAGCTAATAGTATTTACCTCATTGAAACAAGTATCGGTGCCTGTATGACATACTGGGCCTAGTGGGTTAACCTTGATCAAAATACTATCTAAATCACAATCTAATTTGACTGAACACACCTGTAATTCGTTTCCACTTGTTTCCCCTTTTTTCCATAGTCTTTGCTTCGACCTCGAATAGAACCAAACAACCTTTTCGTCTAGGGTTTTCTGAAACGATTCTTTATTCATGTAACCCTGCATCAAGACTTTTCCAGTTTGATCGTCTTGAATTATAGCGGGTAGTAATCCATCTACAGTTTTAGTAAAATCAGGTTCGTTATTCATCGTACAAGTATTTTTTTTGATCGTAAATAATCTTTTAAATCAGCTATTTTAATTTCAGAAAAATGAAAAACACTCGCTGCTAATGCGGCATCTACATTTGATTTCAAAAACACTTCTGAAAAGTGCTCTGTAGTCCCTGCACCGCCAGATGCTATGATCGGAATGTTTACTCTAGAGGACAATTCGGCTAAGGCCTCAATAGCGAAACCTGTTTTAGTTCCATCATGATCCATTGAAGTAAACAAGAGCTCGCCAGCACCCCTTTTGGTAACCTCTTCAGCCCATGAGAATAATTCAAGTGCCTCAGATTGTTTGCCACCGACGGTATGAACTCTCCAAGTGCCATTAATGCATTTTGCATCAATAGCAACAACAAGACATTGAGAACCAAATTTATTAGCTATTTCTGATACGAGTTCTGGACGTTTAACAGCTGAACTATTAATAGCAACCTTATCTACCCCCTTTTGAAGCAAGCTACTAACCTTATCTGTTGAATTTATCCCCCCTCCCACAGTGAAAGGAATAGAGAGTGTTTTAGCAACTTCATAGATCAGCGGCTCAAAAGCACCTCGACCTTCCTCGGTTGCTGAAATATCTAAAAACACTAACTCATCAGCTCCACGTTTGCTATAAGACGAGGCAAGGGCAACTGGGTCTCCGGCATCTTTCAGATCTACAAAATTCACTCCTTTTACCGTTCTACCATCTTTGATATCTAAACAGGGTATGATTCGTTTACTGATCATTGAGAATGAAGTTTTCGAGTTCCTTAAGCGTAATTCGGTTTTCATAAATAGCCTTACCCAATATGGCACCCGAACACCCTATTTCTTTTAATTGTTCTAAATCTGATAAATCCTTGATACCACCACTTGCAATTAGGTTTAAATTGCTTCCGAATTCATTAATTAATTCACTATACAACTTTACAGAAGGTCCTGTTAACATCCCATCTACAGCTATATCTGTGCTAATTACATGTTTAATGCCCTTATTAAGGTAATCTCCGATAAAGGTATTAATCATAAGATCTGACTCTTCTAACCACCCCGAGATGGCTATTTTACGATCTTTCGCATCAGCACCAAGAATAATTCTTTCATTACCATATACTTCTAACCAAGAAACGAATTGTGACGGATTTTTAACCGCTATGCTACCTCCTGTGATTTGTTTTGACCCCGAATCAAAGGCAATTTTAAGGTCTTCATCTGATTTTAAACCACCTCCAAAATCGATAGATAAATTCGTTTTTGAGGCAATTCTTTCGATCACCTTATAATTAATAATTCTTCCGGCTTTAGCACCATCTAAATCGACTAAATGGAGTTTCACTATTCCGTGTGCTTCAAAGGATTTTGCTATTTCTAGAGGATCTTCGGAATAGATCTTTTTGGTTGTGTAATCACCTTGAGTTAGTCTTACACATTTACCCTCGATCAAATCAATGGCTGGTATTACTGAAAAACTCATGTTAGCTTTAGAAAGTTAGTAAGTAATTGCTCTCCTGCTTCGCCACTTCTTTCAGGATGAAATTGCACACCTAAAAAATTTCTATTGGCGAGTGCAGCGCTGTACGAAATCTGATAATCGGCAAGCCCTATAGTTTGTTCGTTTAACTGTGCATAATAGGAATGTACAAAATAAAATTGTTCATTATCAAGACTCTCAAATAATGGATGATTCATTGATTTTACTGGCGCCCACCCCACTGCAGGAACTTTAAGATTAACATCAAATTTCACAACGTTAGTGTTAAAAACTTGAAGACCTTTTGTTGGTCCTTCCTCTGTTTGGTTACAAAGAAGTTGCATTCCTAGACAGATACCTAAGACGGGTTGATTTAGGGTTTTTATAAAATCGATTAAACCAGTTTCGATAAGATGTGATTTAGCAGCCTTTGCATGTCCTACTCCAGGAAAAATAACATGCGAAGCACTCTGAATTTGAGATGAATCTGAAGTTACAACGGTTTTGATTCCAAGACGTTCAAAGGCAAATTGCACACTCTGAACGTTTCCTGCGCCGTAATCGATGATTGCTACCTGCTTCATAAACTACCTTTTGTACTCGGAAGAATTAAATGCTCTGTGTCTCTTTTCTTGGCCATTTTAATCGCTTTTGCAAAAGCTTTAAAAAGACCTTCGATCTTATGGTGTTCGTTAAAACCGCTCGCCTTAAGGTTTAAATTAGCTTTGGCACCGTCGGCAAACGATTTAAAGAAGTGAAAGAACATTTCTGTGGGCATATCCCCTATTTTCTCTCTTTTAAATTTAGCATCCCACATTAACCAGGCTCTTCCTCCAAAATCAATAGCCGCTTGGGCTAGAGCGTCATCCATAGGGAGACAATAACCATATCGTTCTACTCCTAATTTATTGCCGAGTGCTTTAGCAAAAGCCTCTCCTAGAGCAATCCCGGTGTCCTCTATAGTATGGTGTTCATCGATGTGCAAATCCCCTTTACACTTTAGGAATAAATCAAGCTGACCATGGCGTGCAATTTGTTCTAACATATGGTCGAAAAAACCTAGTCCCGTATGAATTTCAGATTCGCCACTACCATCTAGATTAAGGGTGATATCAATATTAGTCTCTTTAGTTTTTCGCTGATGAGAGATCTTACGGTCTATTTTCTTCAAAAAATCGGTAATTGAATCCCAATCGTTACAATTAAGGGCAATGTATCTGTCTAGTTCTTGAGGAGATTCATTCAATTCATCAGTTCCTGATTGACTCGCATTAAATAGTAATGACTTGATGCCTAAGTTTTTCCCTAGTTCTACATCGGTATATCGATCACCAATGACAAAACTATTTTCGAGATCAAAACCTTGAGAAATGAGATCGGTAAGCATTCCGGTTCTCGGCTTTCTATTCGGAGAGTTCTCTGAAGGAAAACTAGGATCTATAGCTATTTTTTCAAAGCTGATTCCTTCTGATTCAAGGGTACGGATCATCAAATTTTGAACGGGCCAAAAATCTTCTGAAGGAAAAGATTCGGTACCTAGTCCATCTTGATTAGTTATTAGAACTAGTTGATATCCCAACACCTTATGGGCCAGTTTTAAGGAGCTTATGACATTCGGAAAAAACACTAGCTTATCGACGTGGTCGATTTGATAATCTGCTGGCTCCTTTATGATCGTACCATCCCGATCTACAAACAAGTATTTCTTCATGTATTCAATAATTTTATAACACGCATATTTTCCTCGGGATTACCTACAGTGATACGGAGCATATTTTTACATCCATATTGTGAACTTCTATTTCTGACAACAACACCAGCATCCAAAAAATCCTGATACCTTTTTGATGCATCATCCACTTTAATTAATATAAAATTTGCCTGAGACTCATACACCCTAGTGATCCAACTACACTTGTTCAATTCTTCCACTAGAAAGGCTCTCTGATCCTTTAAAGTTTTAATTTCTTTTTGAATTGACGAATAATCTGCCAGACGTTCTAGAGCCAATTCGATGTTTGGAGTACTTATATTATACGGGGGCTTAATACGATTAAGCCAACCAATAATTTTTGGATTGCCAACTGCAACACCAAGTCTTGCTCCTGCCAACCCGTAAGCCTTCGATAAAGTACGTACGACAATAAGATTCGGATATTCGTTGACAGTAGCTATTAAGCTTTCAGTTCTTGCAAAATCGATGTAGGCTTCATCAACCACTACTAATGCATTTGTTCCCTTTATAAATCTTTGAAGTCTATTAGAATCAAGCAACGCTCCTGTAGGGTTATTAGGATTGCAAAGGAACACTAATTGGGTTCTTCCACTAATATTGCTTTCAAATGAATCCCAATCTAATTCAAATTGCTCATTAAGCGGTATACTTATAAGTTCCGTATTGTTCTTATCCGCCAATACACTATACATTCCATACGATGGTTTGAAAGTAAGTACATTATGCTGATTCGGTTCAACAACTAATTGCATGATTAAGTCCAATACTTCATCGCTTCCATTCCCAATAAAGATTGTGTCTTCTGTAATTTCCCATATCTCTGCTATACGAGATTTTAGAGCCAATTGATAGGGATCAGGGTATCTTGTTGCTTTACCATCAAAAGGATTTTCATTCGCATCCAACCAAATTTTGGATACAGTAGTATCTGAGAATTCACTTCTAGCTGACGAGTAAACCTCAGACTCCCGTAAATGTTCTCTTATATTCGTATCTATATCGTACCCTTCAATATCTTCTCTCTCCAGATTCGAAAGGTGCTTAAGTCGAAGAGAGACGGCATTTTCATGGGCTTTCAATTTTTCTGCACTTGCCATTTGTTCTACGATAGGTCCAAGACCTTTCATACCTTTAGGGCTAACCTTTTGAAATGTTATAGCTTTTGTATAACTGTCTAGATTAACTCCACTATACTGTCTTGCAAATCCATTAGTTGGTAGCGTATGGTTCGTTCCTGATGCATAATCACCAGCACTTTCGGGGGTATAATTTCCTATAAAAACAGACCCAGCGTTTCTCACTAGAGAAACCATATCATCTGGCTTTTCACTGGCAATAATGTAATGCTCTGGAGCGTAAGAATTAATAAATTCAGCAGCATTTACACGATCCTCAAAAAGAATTAATCTACTGTTTTCCAGTGCCCGAGTCGCAATTTCTTTCCTTGGAAGATTTGCAAGTTGAGCCTGTATCTCTTCTTCTATTTTTTTAAGTTTTGATGAATCTGATGTTACTAATAATACTTGACTATCGGGTCCGTGTTCTGCTTGACTTAAAAGGTCTGCAGCTACAAATTCTGGGACACAAGTTTCATCCGCAAATACAAGTAATTCACTGGGTCCTGCTGGCATATCTATCGCAACTCCTTGCTGAGTAGCGAATTGTTTCGCTACCGTTACAAACTGATTCCCAGGACCAAAAATCTTATTAACTGCTGGTATAGATTGGGTACCATTAGTTAATGCAGCAATGGCTTGTGCTCCACCTACTTTAAATAAATTATCTACACCGCAAAGAGATGCAGTATAGAGAATGGTAGGGTCTACTTTACCTGATTTATTTGGAGGGGTGCATAATGTAATTGATTCACAACCTGCGATCTTAGCGGGAATAGCCAACATAAGAACCGTAGAAAATAAAGGAGCAGAGCCACCAGGAATATAAATTCCAACCTTTTCAATAGCTATCTTTCGTTGCTCACAAACTACCCCAGGCATGGTTTCAACACGTACAGGTTTTGTCTTTTGTGCCTGATGAAAAGCCTCAATATTCTGTTTTGCTTTTTGTATGGCAAGTTTAAGCGTTGGATCTACTAAATTTTCAGCCTCAATAAGCTCTTCATTGCTTATAGTCAGGGTGTTTAATTTAACCTTGTCAAAGTTTTCAGTGTAGGTGAATAAAGCTTCATCACCAGTACTCTTTACATTACCGAAAACCTCACTGATAAGGGGATATAAATCCTCATAAGAGGCTGTGGGACGTTTGGTTATTTCTGCCCACTGTTCTTTTTTAGGGTAATTATAGGTTTGCATTTTTATAAGAACATCTTTTCAATAGAACTTACCAAGATACCTTCTGCTCCTGCATTTTTAAGCTGTTCGATCATTGGCCAGAATCGTTTTTCTTCAATTACAGTGTGTACTGAAACCCACCCAGATTCTGCGAGTGGTAAAACAGTAGGGCTTTTCATTCCTGGCAGCAGTGATAAGACCTCGGGTAAATTGGCTTCAGGAACATTCATTAGTACATATTTATGTTCTCTAGCTCGTAATACGCCTCTTAATCTAAAAAGGAGCTCCTGAAAAGTATCATTGGATTGCTCAAGCTTAGGAGAAACTGCAAGCAAAGCTTCGCTTTTCAATAAAGTTTCCACCTCTTTAAGATTATTCTTGAAAAGAGTACTCCCGCTACTTACGATATCACAAATAGCCTCGGACAAACCGATGTTTGGTGCGATCTCGACACTCCCATTAATAACATGTATATCTGCTTTGATTCCATTTTTATCTAGAAATGAACGCAAAGTGTTAGGATATGAAGTGGCGATTCTCTTATGTTCTAAATCCTGAAGACCTTTATATTCCACCCCCTTTGGTACTGCGATGCATACACGACATTTCGAAAATTTCAATCTTTCAGCAGTCTCAATATTATTACCCTTTTCAAAGAGTAAATTCTCACCAATTATTGCCAAATCTACCACGCCGTCTTGCAGATACTTGGGAATATCTCCATTGCGTAAATAGTATACTTCTAACGGAAAGTTGGTGGCCGGTGCCTTTAGTTGATCCTTGCCATTATTAATAGAAATCCCAGCTTCCTTTAACAATTTGATCGAATCGTCGTGAAGTCTTCCACTCTTTTGAATTGCAATTTTTAGTCGTTCCATGATTGATTAAAATAAAAAATCCGCTTAAACACAAGGCTCAAACGGATCGTATAAAGTATTAACATACCAAACCTATCTCGCGTGAGCGTAGCGATAAGGATGATGGCGATGTGTTGTTTTATTCATTTCAGTTGCAAAAATAAGGTTGATTTTTATTTAGTACTAATTATTGCCAAGAATAATTGGTAAGCCGCTGTCTCCTGAACCAATTACTATCACCTTCGCATTAGGCGATTCAGCAAGCTTAAGTGTAGCTTCAACACCTTTATCTTGGAGAATTTTATCGGTTAATGAAGCACTTAAAATTCGATTCGCATCTGCCTTACCTTGTGCTTCAATGATTTGTCTTTGTGCTTCTTTATCAGCGGTAACTAATCTGAACTCATATTCTAGAGCTGATTGTTCTTGCTTCAACTTGCGTTCAATGGCTTCTCGAATGGTTGGAGGAAGGGTAACGTCTCTAACCAGAATTTCATTAAGTTGAATATATTGGTCTTCAACAAACATTTTTGTTTCCTCAAAGATTTCGGCCTGAATAGCATCTCTTTTTGAGGAGTATAATTGTTCAGGCGTATACCTACCTACTACCGATCTTGCTGCTGATCTTATGGCTGGGAGTAAGATACGATTCACGTACTGCTCACTTTTTTCTTGGTGCAGTTTACCTAGTTGTGAATAATCAGGTTGGTACCAAGCTGAAGCATCGATTTGAATCTCAAGACCATTTGAAGATAAAACCTTCATTTTCTCGAAGAGTTCTTGTTGTCTAACTTCGTATACAAATACTCGATTCCAAGGAGCTACAATATGAAACCCTTCTCCCATAGGTGCTGTGTCTGTTACAACACCACCACCAAAAGTTTTATATAAAACTCCTGCTCTACCTGGGCCGATGGTTATCGCTGATTTAGAAATTAAAATGATAAGTAGGAAAAAACCTACTACACCAGGAAGTAAAAATTTGGGTAAACGCTCCATATCTATTTAAATTAAGTTAACATTCCTCCATCTACCAGGAGGACTTGGCCTGTAATATAAGAAGAAAGATCCGAGGCAAAGAATAAACATGCATTTGCTACGTCTTCTGTAGTCCCTCCACGCTTCAGTGGAATACCCGAGCGCCATTGTTCAACTACAACTTCATCGAGTTTGTCAGTCATTTCAGTTTCAATAAAACCTGGAGCAATAGCATTTGCTCTAATATTTCTTGATCCCAGTTCTAAAGCAATACTTTTTGTGAATCCGATCATACCTGCTTTCGAAGCTGCATAATTTGCTTGGCCCGCATTACCCTTAACACCGACAATAGAACTGATATTAATGATTGAACCGTTTCGTTGCTTCAAAAAGACTCTTTGAAAAGCTTTCGTCATATTGAAAACAGACTTTAGATTTACTTCTATCACTTTGTCGAAATCTTCCTCTGACATCCGCATTAGAAGATTGTCTTTGGTGATTCCAGCGTTGTTGATCAAGGCGTCTAAGGATTCGAAATCAGACATAACTTCTGTTGCTAATTTTTCACAGGCCTCAAAGCTAGAAGCATCGCTTTTATATGCCTTAACAGTAACACCAAGCTTTGAAAGTTCATCTTGTAGTGCTAGTGCAGGTGCTTCACTTGAACTGTAAGTAAAAGCTACATTAGCTCCATTTTGAGCGAATACTCGCGCAATTCCACTACCAATACCTCTACTAGCACCGGTGATTAAAACCGTTTTTCCGTTTAATAACATGCCTTTCGAATTAAGCTAAAACTTCTTTTACCTTTGCACCAATCATCGCTGGCGAATCTACCACATTAATACCGCAAGATGCCATGATTTGCTTCTTAGCTTGTGCCGTATCATCACTACCTCCAACAATAGCACCGGCGTGTCCCATGGTTCTACCAGCTGGAGCAGTTTCACCAGCAATAAATCCAACTACTGGCTTTTTACTACCACTGCTTTTATACCAATTAGCGGCATCAGATTCTAACTGACCACCGATTTCACCGATCATCACAACACAATCTGTATCTTCATCTTCAATAAGTAACTGAAGTGCTTCTTTTGTTGTGGTGCCAATAATAGGATCACCTCCAATGCCGATAGCAGTAGAAACACCTAATCCTTGGCGAACAACCTGATCTGAAGCTTCATACGTTAATGTTCCTGACTTAGAAACAATACCTACTCTTCCCTTTTTGAACACAAAACCAGGCATAATACCAACCTTAGCCTCTTCTGGAGTAATTACACCTGGACAGTTAGGACCAATTAATCGACAATCGTATTGCTTGATATAATCATATACTTTAACCATATCAGCAACAGGAATACCTTCTGTAATTGCAATGATTACTTTAATACCTGCGTTTGCCGACTCCATAATGGCGTCTGCTGCAAATGCTGGTGGAACAAAGATGATAGAGGTATTAGCTCCTGCCTTTTCCACAGCCTCTCTTACCGTATTAAAAACCGGGCGATCAAGGTGGGTTTGCCCTCCTTTGCCTGGAGTGACTCCTCCTACCACATTAGTTCCGTATTCAATCATTTGTTCAGCGTGAAATGTACCTTCGGTACCCGTAAAACCTTGAACAATGATGCGAGAATCATTATTTACTAATACACTCATGTCTTTATTTTGATTGCAAATTTAAAAAATGGTAATCGAATGATTTGCCTATGATTTTGTTTATTCTTTAACTCTTTCGATGTATGATTTCTTTTCAGTATCAATTTTTACCTTATCTCCTTCATTGATAAATAAAGGGACGTTAATTTTCGCTCCAGTTTCAACTGTAGCCGGTTTAGTAGCATTTGTGGCGGTGTTACCCTTAACACCAGGTTCAGAATGAGTAACCTCTAAAACAACACTTGCAGGCATATCTATTGATAATGGTGAACTATCTTCAGTATTGAATAAAATAGTTACCACCTCTCCTTCTTTGAGTAAATCGTGAGCTTCTAAAGCTTCTTCTTGTAGTGTGATTTGATCGTAATCCTCGGTATTCATAAAATGATAGGTTGAGCCTTCACTATAAAGAAATTGGAAACTACGAGTCTCTACGCGAACATCATCTAATTTATGTCCGGCAGAAAAAGTGTTGTCTAGAACTTTTCCTGTCGTTACACTTTTAAGTTTGGTCCTTACGAATGCGGGACCTTTCCCGGGTTTAACATGTAAAAATTCAATGATTTTGTAGATATCGTTATTAAAACGAATACAAAGACCTTTGCGGATGTCTGAGGTTGATGCCATAAATTATGAGTTGTTAAAATAGCCTTTCATGATACCTCGTTTAGAAGCTCTAATGAATTCGAGTATTTCATCTCGTTCGTGGGTTGCTTCCATTTCAGCTTCAATGATCTGTAAGGCTTGAGTATTATTATAATTCTTTTGATATAAAATTCGATAAATCTGTTGAATCTCCTTAATCTTATCGGGTGCAAAGCCTCTTCTTCTCAGGCCTACAGAATTGACACCAACATAAGATAGAGGTTCTCTAGCTGCTTTAACAAATGGTGGAACATCCTTTCTAACCAAGGCACCACCCGTAACAAACGAATGATGACCTATTGATACAAATTGATGTACGGCAACCATTCCTGCCATAACAACGTTTGGACCTACATTTACATGACCAGCGAGTGTGGAGTTATTACTAAAAATACACCCATCGGATACATTACAATCATGTGCAATATGACAATAAGCCATAATTAAGCAGTTAGATCCAATATTGGTCTTCCAACGATCCGTTGTCCCTCTATTTATGGTAACGCACTCTCTTATAGTGGTGTAATCGCCAATGACAGTAGTGGTATCCTCACCTGAGTACTTTAAGTCTTGTGGCGGAGCTGAGATCACTGAACCGGGATAAATGAAACAGTTTTTACCAATTCTTGCGCCCTCCATAATGGTCACGTTGGAGCCAATCCAAGTTCCTTCACCAATTACCACATTATTATGAATCATTGCGAAAGGCTCGATGGTAACGTTTTTAGCAATTTTCGCCCCAGGATGTACGTAGGCTAGAGGTTGATTCATTTATACTTATTTAGTTTTTACAATTTGGGCCATTAATTCAGCCTCAGAAACGAGTTTATCTCCAACAAATGCTAATGCGCGCATGTGACAGATGCCACGTCGAATCGGAGTAATTAACTCACAATCAAATAGTAAGGTATCCCCGGGATTTACCTGATGCTTAAATCTCACATTATCCATTTTCATAAAAAAGGTCAGATAGTTTTCAGGATCTGGTACAGTATTCAGCACTAAAACTCCTCCCGTTTGAGCCATGGCCTCGATTTGAAGTACTCCAGGCATTACAGGGGCACCTGGAAAATGCCCCACAAAATAAGCTTCATTCATAGAAACGTTTTTCAATCCTACGACCCTAGAGTCAGTTAGTTCTAAAATCTTATCTACTAATAGAAACGGAGGACGATGCGGCAACATATCCATGATCTGCACTGTATCCATTACGGGTTCCGTATAGATATCAATTTTTGGCACTCGCTTACGCTTTTCGTCCTTGATTTTCTTTTGCATCACCTTTGCAAATTCAGTATTTACTAAATGACCGGGCTTACAAGCAATTACTCTACCCTGTATTTTACTTCCAATAAGAGCTAGATCCCCGATTACATCAAGTAGTTTGTGCCTTGCTGCTTCATTGGGATACTTTAATTCTAAGTTATTGAGAATACCGTTTGGAGTAACTTGAACATCTTCTTTATCAAAGGCTGCTTTCAGTTTACTTAAAGTTTCATCCGAAAGATCTTTATCAACATATACAATGGCATTGTTTAGATCTCCGCCTCTAATTAGGCCTTGATCTAGCAACTTCTCGATTTCATGTAAAAAGCTGAATGTACGGGCATCAGCAATTTCTTCCTTGAACTCCTCAATTGAATAAAGTGAAGCATTTTGTGTCCCAAGAATCTTAGTACCAAAATCAACCATTACCTGTACCTCGTAATTCTCAGAAGGCAAAATGATAATTTCAGATCCCGATTCGACGTCTTTATAATGAATCGGTTCAGAAACGACATAAACTTCACGAAGTGCTTCTTGTTCTACCTTACCCGCCTTTTCAAGGGCTTCTATGAAGTACTTAGCAGATCCATCTAAAATAGGTGGTTCGCTAGCGTTAATTTCTATGATCGCATTATCGTAATCTAACCCAGTTAAAGCAGCAAGAACGTGCTCTGAAGTTTGAACTTCTACGCCGTTAAAATCTAAAACGGTGCTTCTTTGAGTTTTATTCACCCACTTTGCAGAGGCAGGTACCTCTGGACTTCCTTCAAGATCGACTCTTTTAAAAACGAATCCTGTATCTGGTTCAGCGGGCTGAAAAGTTAAAGTTACTTCTTGACCTGTATGTAGGCCTATACCAGATATACTTATCGCTCTCTCTAAAGTAGTTTGTTTCACTTCTCTGATAGTTTATTGCTTACTTGTTCTAATTCTTTGACTCTAGCTTCAAGAGAAACTAGGTTTTTAAAATGTATGTATGATTTGCTGAAGGTATTATAGTCCATTGCTGGAGTACCTTGAATCTTCTCGTTGCTTTTGACTTTGCGGGTAACACCACTTTGAGCTTGAATCTTTGCTCCGTCTCCAATTTCAATATGACCAACGATACCTGCTTGACCTCCAATCATAACTTGACTGCCAATCTTCGTAGATCCCGCTACTCCGGTTTGAGCGGCGATTACTGTATTTTGACCAACAAAAACATTGTGTGCCAGATGCACTTGATTATCGAGTTTTACACCCTTTGAAACACGAGTTTCCCCAAAGGTTGCTCGATCAATAGTACAAGAAGAACCAATGTCTACCCCATCTTCGATAATCACCTTACCTAATTGAGGAATTTTATCAAAACCTCCGTTTTCATTGGGAGAGAATCCGAATCCAGGTGCGCCGATTACAGAGTTGGCGTGAATAACAACATCATCACCAATTACCGTGTCCGAATAAATCCTTACACCGGGATATATTTCACAACGTTCACCGATGGTAACATTGCGACCCACAAATGATTGCGCGTGAATTTCTGTACCCGAACCAATCTTAGCTCCCATTTCAATAACAGCTAAGGCACCTACATAAACAGATGCGTCGACAGTTGCACTTTCATGAATATTCGACGAGCTATCAACACCATGGTATTCTGGCTTTATTGCTTGCTCATAAGCTCTCAATAACTGAGCAAAAGCATGGTAAGGATCTTCTACCTTTAGCAAGGTAGTTTGAATCGATTCTTTAAGTTCTATCTCTTTAGATACAATAACAGCGGAAGCTTCAGTACTGTAAAGAAAGTTTTCATATTTGGGATTAGCCAAAAAAGAAATTCCCTTATCGCTTCCCTCCTCGATTGCCGAAAAGTGATCAATAATTTGATTGGGGTCACCAATTATCTCGGCTCCAATCCAATCAGCAATTTGTTGTACATTAAAGTTCATTCCGCGCAAAGGTAAGGATTTATGGTAGTTGTAGTTTAGGTGAGCAGATATAGTTCTTCTCGTGTTTTACACTAAATGCACCGGCTCCCGCATAGCGACTAGCCTGCATAAAATCCATCACCTCACCTCCTCTAAAAAGAATTCGAATCGGTTGTTTGTTAGGGTTATAAGCCAAATTCCAAAGGGTACCGTCATAAACGAGATAGTGCGCATCACTTATGCTCACATTATATTCCTTTGCAACCTCAGTCTGTAATACTTCTAATTCCTTTTGACCTGCACGTTCTTCTCTAAATCTAACCTCAAGTAGATCTCTATTAAGAATTCCGCTGCAAAGACGAGCTAGGATAGTATCGCTGTGATTTGACCATCTTTTAATACATGCCATAATATCGATATCATCGATCGCAGCAAATTGATGAAGCGTAATTTCTTTATCGCTATTCCTTGAAAATTGTTGATTCAAGAAATACATCAGATTCGGAGGACCCTCAATAAGTTGCCCGCGGTGAATTAATTCTTTGGCCCTTTCAATAATTTTTCCAAGCATAATTTCAGCGACGATACTAGTCTTGTGAAGGTAAACTTGCCAGTACATAAAACGGCGCGCCATTAGAAACTTCTCAACCGAGTAAATCCCCTTTTCTTCTATAACGAGGGAATCTTCAACCACATTTATGGTGCTAATCAAACGTTCTGAATTAATATTTCCTTCAGTAACACCGGCAAAGAAACTATCACGTTTGAGATAATCAAGGCGGTCCATATCAAACTGACTAGAAACTAGATGATTTAAAAAAGGTCTATCCGATTTACCTTTAAAGATGGCGATTGCTTGATCAAGTTGACCATCGAATTCTTCGTTTAAAAGTTCCATAAATCCCAAAGAAAGGGTTTCATGATGTTTTGATATTAATTTCTCTTCTAATGCATGAGAAAATGGACCGTGGCCTATATCGTGAAGTAAAATCGCTAATAATAGTCCTTGTCTTTCTTCTGGCGAAATGCTTACTCCTTTAAGAGTCAAGGTATCAATAGCTTTTTGCATTAAATTCATTGCTCCCAAAGCATGCTGAAAACGAGTATGATGGGCGCCTGGATATACCAAATAGGAAAGACCCATTTGTGAAATTCTTCTTAACCTTTGAAAAAAAGGATGAGAGATTACTTGAAGAATAAGTGGTGAAGGAATGGCCACAGAACCGTATATCGGGTCATTAAACACCTTTAATTTATGGCTAGACAACACTATCTTTGATACTTAAAGAGTCACAAAGATGACCATAAATATGTCAGTAGGCAAGAAAGCACATCCCGACTTTGTACTTGAGTATGCATTAGAAGATATCGACCAATACGCTTTGGAGATTGTAAATCGATTACCTTCTAAAGGTGAAGTGTATCTAGAGGGAGAAATGGGTGCAGGAAAAACTACACTAATAAAGACCATTTTACGAATCTTAGGTGTAAAAGATGTGATTAGCAGCCCCACCTTTTCCCTGGTAAATACTTATGAATTGTCTGACCATAAACCTATTTATCATGCCGATCTTTATCGAGTTGAAAACGAAGAAGAGCTCTATGATATTGGTTTTGATGAATATTTAGAATCGAATAGTTTAATCTTTATCGAATGGTCAGAGCGCATGACTTCCCTATTTAACCCTAAAGCAATGAAGATAGCGATTGAAATCACCTCACAGAATCGGCGCAAATTGAGTATTTATCGTTCATGATTTTGTATTTTTCCCACTATGAGTAAATCTCCATTTTCAAGAGCTGAGCTTTTACCTCAAGAAGAAAGGCTTTGGGTTAATCATTCTGAGGAGCGCCTAATAGTAAGCTTTGCAAAAGCCTCAACTCTTCAAGAAAGAAGAGTTGCAATTACACCAGAAGGAGTTAAACAGCTCTGTCAATTAGGTCATGAAATTATCATCGAGAAGAATTTAGGACTACATGCAGGATATGACAATCGGTCTTACTCTGAGGCGGGTGCTGAAGTTACAGCTGACGACAAAAGAGTATTTGGTTCACCTTTTATTGTCAAAATTGATCCATTTACCATAGAAGAAATTGAAAAAATTCCGGTAGGTTGTACCCTTTTATCCGCACTTCAGATTAAAACTAAAGATAAAGCCTACTTCGAAAAGCTGCTTGAAAAGAAAATCACGGCTATTGGTTTAGAGTTTATTAGAGAAGGTTTTGATCATCTCCCATTTGTTGAAAGTTTAGGCGAGATTGCAGGGCAAAGTGCAATACATATCGCCTCTGAATTACTTTCTGCTTCCAATAAAGGTAAAGGATTACTTTTCGGAAGTATTACTGGTGTTCCGCCAATTCAAACTGTTGTTATCGGAGCACAAACTACAGGAATAGAAGCTGCTCGGACAGCATTAGGGTTAGGATCAGATGTTACACTTTATGATAATGATTTATCAAAATTGCGTAGTGCTCGTAACAGTATTGGACCTAATTTGCACACCTCAACCCTTTCCCAAGAAGGAATATCGAAACATCTTAAAACTGCAGATGTAGTTATAGGAACTTTAACAGGAGAGAAAAGAGCCCCAATTGTTGTGCTAGAATCAATGGTTTCACAGATGAAAGCGGGATCGATAATTGTCGACGTTAGTATTGATAGTGGAGGATGTATCGAAACCTCAGAGCTTACGACTCATGATGATCCTGTTCGAGTTGTTTATGACGTAATTCATTATGGAGTTCCAAATATTCCATCAAGATATCCTAAAACCTCCTCTATCGCGCTCAATGCACTAGTAGTTTCTTACCTTCTCAAATTGACTGCACACGGAGGGGTTCCCTCAGGATTTAAAAATTCTCAAGAATTACAATCAGGGGTTTATACCTATAATGGATATTTAACTAGTAACTTTGTAGCTGATTGGTTCCCTCTACCCTTTCGAAACCTATCTTTACTAACATTTTAATATGGCTTTCCTCAAGCGATTATTCTGGTATCTTATAGGATTAGGAATTGGTTCTATTTTCTTGTGGTTTATCGTTGATAAAAAAACCGATGGCAAAGGAGTTGAATTTTGTTATCTACCGAATTGTAGAGTTATTAAAGATCTTAGAACCGCAGAAGTAATAAAAGGGCAGGATAGTTTAAAGATCGCAAAACTCCTTGAAAACGCTTCAATCGATTTCAAAAGGAGTGAACCACGAAAAGAACCTTGTAAAGAATTCCTTTTTGAAAGCGCAGGTATTGAACACAGAATCGCTCGTTGCCCTGAAGGAGTTCGACTGATTGAATAACGCTAGTTCAGTATCCTTCTTCTCTTTAATTCCTTAGTTATAAGTATCAATTCTCTACCTGTTTGACCAGCAACTGAAGTATTTTCTTCTGCTCTTCTTATAAGATAAGGTAACACGTCTCTAATTGGACCGTATGGGATTAGTTTTATGGCATTATACGATTGAGCGGCAAGATTATAGGTAATCTGATCACTCATGCCGAATAGTTGAGCAAAAGAAATTCTTGGATCTCCTGGTTCAATACCTTTTTCTTTCATAAGTGCAGTCGTAAGCAAAGTACTTGCTTCATTATGAGAACCAACTACCAAGCCACAGCAATCAATATTTTCAAATACTACTCGAATTGCGTTGTCAAAATTATCATCCGTTGCTTTTTTGTCCTTACATATGGGTGAGTTGTACCCATGTTTTAGAGCTCTCTCTCGCTCTTTTTCCATGTAAGCTCCCCTGACGAGCTTAGCTCCGACTTTAAACCCTTTATTTCTTCCTGTTATTATCCATGAATTTAAGACCTCTAGTCGGTCATGGCGATACATTTGAAAGGTATTGTATACAATGATATCATTAGAATTAAATCTTTCCATCATTTCTAGGGCTAAAAGATCAGCAGAATCCTGCATCCAGGTTTCTTCAGCATCAATAAGGACTCTTACATTTAACCTAGCAGCTTCATTAAATATCGAAACATATCGCTTACGAATACGTTCAAACGCATCGTTTATTTCTTGGTTACTGTCCTTTTTTAAAGCATTTTCGAATACCGAATAGGCCCCTATTGCTGTTGGTTTAAAAACGCCAAAGGCTTCTCCTTCATTTTTATTTACCGTTTGGAGTGAATCAATAATCGAAGCAGTTTTCTTGTCGTATTGTTCTTCAGATTCTTGACCTTCTACAGAATAATCTAGAATAGCCTTCACACCATTTTGATTCAAATTAGAAACCAAATCTGAACAATCTGAGCGATTAATTCCCCCACAAAACTGTCTAAAAACCGTTGACTTGATAATTTGTGGAATAAATGGTAGCCGAGCTTTTAAACCGAAAAGAGCCAAGTTAGAGCCTAGAGACACCCATCTTGGATTGCTCATAACGTTAAACATTAAATACGCTTTACGTAATTCGGATGAAGACTTTTGAGAAAAGGCAATCTCGGTATTATCAAACCTTAAATCTGAATTCATGCTCTTTTTTTAGTAAAGATATTTCAAAGAGTCCTTATTCTAATCATACCATAGTATATTTAACCCCTATGAAAACCCACCAAGTATATTTTAATCATTCAGGTGTCCAACCTTTTGAAGAACTGGTGAAAGATTCAGGTATTTCAAAAGCCTTTGTGTTATGTGATCAGATCACTGCTGAGTTGTGTCTGCCTGTTTTAAATGAATTGGTAGATCTTCGAGAATTTACCCTTATCCTTATCCCAACAGGAGAATCCTATAAAACTATTGAAACCTGCAATATTGTCTGGGCGCAATTAACAAAAGTCAATGCAGATAGAAAGGCGCTCCTTATCAATCTGGGTGGCGGTGTTCTAACTGATTTAGGAGGTTTTGCTGCGAGTTGCTATAAACGAGGAATCAAATTTATAAATATACCCACTACCCTACTTGCCATGGTTGATGCTTCAACAGGAGGAAAAACAGGGGTAGATTTTGGAAGTTTTAAAAACCAAATCGGTGTTTTCTCAGCTCCCAAATTTACTTGGGTTCACTCTATTTTTCTAAAGAGTTTACCTAGTAATCAAATTCGTAGCGGAGCTGCAGAAATGATAAAACACGGCCTTATTTACGATTCTAAGCATTTCGATGAGGTAATTTCTAATTTTAATGATTTGACATCACTTATTAGTGATTCTGTCTCCATTAAGCAAGCTGTGGTCGCTCAAGATCCAACTGAAAAAGGTCTACGAAAAATTTTAAATTTTGGGCATACTCTAGGTCATGCTATAGAGAGTTTTTACCTCGAAACCTCAGCCTCTTTATTGCACGGTGAAGCTATTGCTGTCGGCATGATTCTAGAAGCATACCTATCGCACAGAGAATTAGGCCTTTCTAATAACGAGTTGGTAGCTATCACTAACCCTATTAAAAGTTTTTACGACTTACCAATAATCGACCCTGCTGATTACCAAGATATCATCGAACTTACCAAACAAGACAAAAAAAACGAACACGGTAGTGTTCGTTTTGTTGGATTAAAACAAATAGGGAAAGCAGTCTATGATGTACCGCTAGAGGCCGAAGGTATACTCGAAGCCTTTTCCTACTATAAAGGGATAATTTTATAACTCTCTAAAGATCGTATGCATGAGTCGCTTTTTATCATTAATCGACTCCTCCATGGCAATCATCGTTTCAGTTCTACTCACACCATCGATATCATCAATCTTAAAGATGATGTTTTTTGCGTGAGTGGTGTCCTTAGCTCTGATTTTGCAGAAAATATTAAACTTACCGGTGGTAATATGCGCCACAGTAACGTAAGGAATATCAGCCAAACGCTCAAGAACAAACTTGGTCATGTGCGTCTTTTCTAGAAAAATTCCAACGTAAGCGATAAACGAATAGCCTAGCTTATCATAATCTAAAGTCAAAGACGACCCTTTAATAAGATCAGCATCTTCCATTTTTTTAACACGAACGTGAACCGTTCCGGCTGAAATTAATAGTTTTTTAGCGATGTCAGTATAAGGAATACGAGTATTCTCGATTAACATATCCAGTATCTGGTGATCAATCTCGTCTAATTTAACTTTTGCCATTTTCTTGAATTTTTGGCAAAAATACTACAGAAATGAAGAAAATCTTACAAATAATTCAATTTTAATAAAAATTAATAAGAATTATTCATTTTCAAGGTATTGTCTCAATCTCAAACGAATTAATTTCTGTTCTTCGTATGTTGCCTTTTGATAGTCTAAAGTTTGCCTAAGATTTAAAAGACTTGAATCCACCTTATCGTAAGAGTTAAATTCGAAGACCGTATCTATTTGATTATTAACCAACACCTCTATATATCTAACATAGAATTGATGGTTCTCTGTAATGACTAGCTCGTCGTAACCATTCGTTTTGTTTTCTAAAATTTCACAATATTCCTTAAAGATTGCATCGTCTGATTGATCAGGTATTGGTTTAGATAAAAACTCTAAAAGATTCGACAAGCATTGGGCAATAATCCACGTAACTTCTGTTCTTGTATAATCCTTACCTAATTGACCGGCTTCAAAAAGCACCGTTGGTATGCCTTTAGCATGAAAGTAGTCTCCAGTGCAATTCGGGTTGAATCCATCGTCATATCTTCCTATATACATCTTGAAATTGTCAGGTAATGACGATACCATATAATTAATCAGATGCATAGCTACAATTCTTGTAGGAGTTATCTTACGAGAATCATCGGCTGCGGCTGATAGAAAAGATAAAGCGGCTTCTTTATTGGTATCACCAACCGTAAACCTTGTTCTTTGATCGTGTAAATTCAGATTGTAATGAGGTCGAAATTCTTCAACAAGTCGCATGAGAACCTTCATTTCACTTTGTGATTGATTAAGTGCATCACGGTTAAGATCTATTCCCTTTCCATTGGCTCGCGTATACCTATCGGCACCGTCAGGGTTTAGTTGTGGGATAATAAGTAAACTTAGCTCTTTATGGTAATGAGAAGATTGAAGATTTTTTTCAAGCCAGATTAATAATCCTCTAGTTGTAGTTGATTCATTACCATGCATCTGTGACCACATAAGAATCTTAACAGGGCCTTCTCCTAAACGTATCGCATGAATGGGTTTTCCGAGCTCTGAGCTACCTATAATTTCGGTTTCAATGTCATGGGCCGTCAACCAATCTTTCAGGCGACTACTTGGAAAATAACGTTCTTCAAACATCTCACGCAAGGTAATAGTATATTTGTATTTGAATCAAATTCGTAGTCTTGAAATCACTTTTATCTTTATTGGTAGTCCTTATTTTTTTTAGTTCCTGTTTCAGAGCACCTGAAAGAAATTGCTCAGATTTTAAAACGGGAGTGTTTGAATTCGTAGCAATTACAGATTCAGACACATTAATATCCATTTTTGAGCGACATGAAGACTACGAGATCGACCGATTTCAAAATCAGATTGATACTTCCTCTGTAAGATGGATTAATGATTGTGAGATGATCCTTAGAAATAAAAACCCAAAAAATAATCAGGAAAAGGAGGCTATTCATATTAAAATTCTTGAAACCGACGTGGATGGTTACCGCTTTGAATATGGATTTTTATCTGAGCCTATCAAAATGAGAGGTTATGCTAAAAAATTACGATCTTTAAAAAAGAGTTAGTTCTCCCCCGTTATTCTGCGCATCTTTATCATCATTTGAGCTTTCATTGTTTGACTCATCGATTTCATCCTCATCAACCTCTGCTTCTTCCAAAGGTAAAGGGTCTTCAGTATGTACTTGCTTGATCTTATCTGTGGTAACTTGATTGCCTAGAGCCTTGATCCCCTTAACGCTAATAAAATCCTCCACATTGAGGGTTAAATCTGGTAAAGGATCTTTTCCTCTTGGCTTGACAAACTCCAACCGAAGGATTGGACGAAAATCGGTCAAAAATGCAATTAACTCTGACCCTTTAGTTTCGCTGATAACTAGCTCCTCTTTCAACTCCTGCTCGATTAAGAATCGCTTTAAAAAATATCGTTCTCTTTCTCCCTCGTAGTATAGTACTGATAAAGGTTTTGTGGGTATCCATTTTTCTAATCGTAACAAGTTATCAGGCATGTGGAGCGCTAAATCAGGAGTAACGGTTTTTACCATTCCATCTGAGGTAACGATAAGTAAGAGATCGTCCCCCTTAAAGGCACCTAAATACTCACCTCGATCCTCAGAATTCAATCTTCTAGTGATCGAATCATACCATAATTCACGGGGCTTTAGAGTTGATTTACCAGAATCCTTGAATTCAATTTTTTTAACGGGATGTTTCGAAACCAAGTTACCCTTTGACCCCCTCCCTTTAATCAGGATATCTGCAAAATCGATATCCCATTTCAACTTTTTAATACTTCCTGTAGGTCTTAGGAAGACTGTTATCGTTTCGGCTTCTCCATTCGGGTTAGCAGTAAAATATAAGACCTGACAATCCTCAGCATTTGAGGTTAATGAATATTTTCGATCTCTGGTCACAGAGGTCACTGCAAACCTTTTTATAAATGAAGCACCGTTTTTAGGAAGCTTATAAACCAGGTTATACACCATTCGCGAATCATTTTTCTTGAAGATGCCAACGTGTATAATTTCCTTTCCTACAAAGACTTTAGAATCAACCTTGCTCACCTGCATTGATCCATCGGCAAAAAAGACGATAAAATCATCAATATCACTACAGTCAGCTACATATTCATCTTTGCGAAGCCCTGTACCTACAAAGCCTTCCTCTCTATTGACATAAAGTTTAAGGTTTCGGATGACAACTTTTGTGGCTTCGATTGTATCAAAAACTCTTAACTCTGATTTGCGTTCTTTTCCTTCACCATATTTCTTTTTCAGCGATTTAAAGTAATTAATAGTAAAATCGACAATGTGAGCTAGGTGGTTTTCGACTTCAGCAATTTGATCCTCTAATGATTCTATATAAGTTGCTGCTTTATCAATATCAAACTTAGAAATACGCTTGATTCGAATTTCAGTAAGTCTTACAATATCCTCTTCGGTAACGGCTCTTTTAAGATGGGTAATATGGGGCTGAAGCCCTCTATCAATGGCAGAAATTACACCTTCCCAAGTTTCTTCTTCTTCAATTTCGCGATAGATTCGATTCTCAATAAAAATACGTTCTAGTGAAGAGAAATGCCATTGTTCTTGTAACTCTTTTAATTGAATTTCAAGTTCAGACCTTAATAATTCCACCGTATGATCGGTAGAGCGCTTTAATATTGTTTTTACGTCAATAAAGGCAGGTTTGTGATCTTCGATTACACAGGCCAATGGAGCAATAGATACTTCACAAGAAGTAAAAGCATAGAGTGCGTCAATGGTTTTGTCTGGGGAGATCCCAGTGGGTAGGTGTATTAAGATTTCTACATTTTCTGCAGTATTATCTTCTACTTTTTTGATTTTAATCTTCCCCTTTTCATTAGCCTTTAAAATGGAGTCTATAAGAGAAGAAGTGTTGGTTCCGTAGGGTATTTGCTGGATAACAAGCGTTGACTTATCCTGAATTTCAATTCGTGCCCTCACTCTGACTCTCCCTCCTCGTAAACCATCGTTGTACTGCGTAGCATCAACTATACCTCCGGTCGGAAAATCGGGCACCAACGAAAAACTTCGGTGATTCAAATACGCAATACTGGCGTCAATAAGTTCAATGAAATTGTGTGGAAGAATTTTAGTAGATAATCCCACTGCAATACCCTCGGCCCCTTGAGCAAGTAGCATCGGAAACTTAACTGGCAAATGAACAGGTTCTTTCTTTCTTCCATCATAAGAACTTTGCCAATCGGTAATCTTTGGGCTATAAACAACGTCTAATGCAAATTTTGTAAGTCTAGCCTCTATATACCTAGAGGCTGCGGCACCATCACCCGTTAATATGTTACCCCAGTTTCCTTGGGTGTCAATCAGTAATTCTTTTTGTCCGATTTGAACCATAGCATCTGAGATACTTGCATCACCATGGGGGTGGTATTGCATCGTATGGCCAACGACATTGGCAACCTTATTGTATCTCCCATCGTCAAGCTCTTTTAGGGCATGAAGAATTCGGCGTTGAACAGGCTTAAAGCCATCTTCGATAGCAGGAACTGCGCGCTCTAGTATCACATAGGAAGCATAATCAAGAAACCAGTCTTGATACATCCCCGAAACGGTAACCATCCGTTCGTTCGGTTGAGATCCTTGATTTAACTCATTAGGTGGTAGCTCGCTCATCAACTAAATCTAGTTCAACTTTAAGATTATTAATTACAAACTCTTGACGATCAGGAGTATTCTTACCCATATAAAAATTGAGTAATTGATCAATGCTCATCGCTTTATCAAGAAGTATCGGCTCTAGACGAATAGACTCACCGATAAAATGCTTGAACTCTTCGGGTGAAATTTCACCTAAACCTTTAAATCGTGTAATTTCAGGCTTAGCACCTAATTCAGCCATAGCTTCTTTTCGCTCTGTTTCACTATAGCAATAAATCGTCTTTTTCTTATTTCGTACTCTGAAAAGTGGTGTTTGGAGTATATAGAGGTGATTCTCCTTGATCAATTCAGGAAAAAACTGTAAAAAGAACGTAATTAAAAGTAGTCGTATATGCATTCCGTCTACATCCGCATCAGTAGCGATTACGATATTGTTGTATCGTAAATCCTCCATTGAATCTTCAATATTTAAGGCTGCTTGTAACAGATTAAATTCTTCGTTCTCATAAACGATTTTTTTACTCATCCCGTAAGAGTTCAAGGGTTTTCCTCTTAAACTAAAAACAGCTTGAGTGTTTACGTCACGAGATTTGGTGATAGATCCTGAAGCAGAGTCTCCCTCGGTAATAAATAAAGTAGATTCAAGACGTCTGTCGTTTTTCAAATCGGTGAGATGTACTCGACAATCTCTTAATTTCTTATTGTGAAGACTGGCCTTTTTCGCGCGTTCTTTTGCAAGTTTTCTAATCCCAGATAATTCCTTTCGCTCTTTTTCAGCTTGAAGAATTTTGCGCTGAATTTGATTAGCAACTTCAGGGTTTTTATGTAGGTAGTTGTCTAAATGATGGCTAATAAAATCATTCACATAGGTTCTAACTGTAGGTAAATCACCTCCCATATCAGTAGATCCCAGTTTTGTTTTGGTTTGACTCTCAAAAACAGGCTCCATTACCTTTATGGCAATGGCAGAAATGATCGACTTTCTAATATCTGAGGCATCGTAATTTTTACCGTAAAAATCTCTTAAAGTTTTAACGATGGCCTCTCTAAATGCGGCTTGATGCGTACCTCCTTGGGTAGTATGCTGACCATTAACAAAAGAGTGGTATTCTTCGTTATATTGGGTTTTAGAATGAGTAATGGCTACCTCAATGTCATCTCCTTTGAGGTGGATGATTGGATAAAGAAAATCCTCTGATGGATTTTGGTCTTCGAGCAAATCCTTTAGTCCATTTTCAGAATAAAACTTCTCTCCATTAAAAACTATGGTTAATCCCGGATTGAGATACACATAGTTTTTAAGCATCCGTTCAACATATTCATCACGGTATCTGAAATTCTTGAAAATGTCTGCGTCAGGAACATATTCGGTTCGGGTACCCTTGCGTTGTTTAGAATCTGATTCATTGTCATTAGATAATACCCCTCTTTCAAACTCTGCATGACGCTCTTTATTGTCTCTAAAAGAACTCACCTTAAAAAAGGCAGAAAGTGCATTAACTGCTTTGGTACCTACTCCGTTAAGACCTACAGATTTTTTGAAAGCACGCGTATCATACTTTCCTCCGGTATTCATCTTTGAAACGACGTCTACGAGCTTTCCAAGAGGGATTCCTCTGCCGTAATCTCTAACAACAACTCTTTGGTCTTTGATAGCAATTTCGATGGTTTTACCAGCACCCATGACAAATTCATCGATACTGTTATCTAAAATTTCTTTTAGCAGAATGTAAATTCCATCATCTGCGCTAGATCCGTCTCCTAACTTTCCGATGTACATACCAGGGCGCAACCGGATATGTTCTCTCCAGTCGAGCGATCGTATATTTTCTTCGGTATATTGGGTATTTGACATAGATCAATTAAGGGAAGTACAAGATAAGGGGATGACCTATCAATTAACGCCCTTGAGCCCTATAAGTAATTAACAAAAACTGAGGAAGTTTTACACATTAAAACGGAAGTGCATAACATCACCATCCTTAACAATATATTCTTTTCCTTCTACGCGAACTTTTCCGGCCTCTTTTACCTTTGATTCACTTCCGTAGTATTTGTAGTCCTCGAAGGCGATCACCTCTGCGCGGATAAATCCTTTTTCAAAGTCAGTATGAATTACACCTGCGGCGACTGGTGCCGTACTTCCCACCTTAATGGTCCAGGCTCGCACTTCTTTCACCCCAGCGGTGAAGTAAGTTTCTAAATTCAAGAGTTTGTAGGCACTGCGAATAAGTTTTGCAGAACCAGGTTCAGATAATCCCATGTCTTCTAAGAACATTTGTCGTTCTTCATAAGATTCTAATTCTGTTATATCAGCCTCAGTACCTACCGCTAAAACAATTACCTCTGCATTTTCTGATGCAACTGCTTCTTTAACACGTTCAACCATTGCATTACCTGTAGCTGCAGCCGATTCATCAACGTTACAGACATAAAGCACTGGCTTATCGGTAATTAACTGAAGTGTGCTAACAAAAATTTGCTGATCCTTATTATCGAAGACCAGGGTTCGGATAGAATTGCCTGATTCTAAACAGCTTTTCAATTGGTCAAGAATTTCTTTCTCCTTTTGGGCTTCTTTATTCCCTGTTTTAGCAGCTCGACTTACTTTTTCTAAGCGTTTTTCAACGCTTTCTAAATCTTTAAGTTGTAATTCGATATCAATTGTTTCTTTATCTCTAATAGGATCAACACTACCATCAACATGAACAATATTAGGATCTTCGAAGCATCTCAGAACATGAATAATAGCGTCCGTTTCTCGAATGTTTCCTAGAAACTGATTTCCTAGTCCTTCCCCTTTAGAGGCTCCTTTGACAAGGCCAGCTATATCTACAATCTCAACCGTAGCAGGAACTACTCTTTCAGGGTCAACTAGCGACTCCAAAACCTCAAGACGCGGGTCTGGAACGTTTACAACCCCAACGTTAGGTTCGATGGTACAAAAGGGAAAATTCGCGCTTTGTGCCTTTGCATTAGATAGACAATTAAAAAGGGTCGATTTTCCCAC